>JGI24731J21663_1000764_pt1 | contig 30339 bp, 24 predicted proteins | sample EPASupsiteHSE605_FD_21663 | JGI IMG/M metagenome (IMG submission 21663) | reverse complement strand
TGGGTATAGATGCCGGACTATTCTCAGTTGCAGAATATCATTCACTAAAGGAGCAGCTGCTTCCGCTGGAGCTGACAATGTGCGACGACCCTTTTGCTCTTATATGGAGTGACCGTCCCGCGGCATATTCAAATGAGATAAGGCATTACGATACAAGGTTCAGTGGCGAGTCTACCTCTTCCAAACACAGAAGGGTTGTAGACGCAATTGACTATAAGGGCAACTTTATCTATATGGTCTCTTCATGTGACGATATTGCCTGGTTATGCAACGTAAGGGGAAGTGACGTAGAATTCAACACTCTGGCAATGGCATATGCTGCAATTACAAAGGAAGCCGTGATCCTTTTTGTTAAAAGGCAGGCCGTTTCTGAGGAGCTGGAGACCCTGCTGAATTCGCAAGGCGTGGAGATTCAGGATTATGATCAGTTTGCAAGCTTCTTGTTGGCCTATCCTAAAGATTTTGTCCGTATAGCATCGAGAGATAAGATATCAATCAAAAACTATGCAGCTTCAATAAAAAACGGGGCAAGCTTTGTCTCTGACAAACTGAGGGGCGGGGTTATTGCAAACCTTAAGGCAAGNAAAAACAGTACTGAAATTGAGGGATTCAGGAAGGCNATGCTTCTCGATTCTGTAGCATGGATAAAGTTATGGATGTATCTGGAGGAGGCAATAAAGGATNAGAATACAATTCTGACGGAGTGGGACGTGGCTTGTAAAATNAAATCNTTNAGGCAGAGTTGTCGGAACATTACAGGGGTGAGAGCTTCTGCCCCATAGTGGCTTTTGGCAAGAATGGTGCACTTCCGCATTACGAACCCTCTTCTAAGGAGCACGATGTTATTGGTAAGGAGGGTATTCTGCTTATTGATACCGGCGGCCAGTATATTTTTGGGACAACTGATACCACAAGGACATTTGCCCTTGGTGAGCCTACCCAAGAGCAGAAAAGGGACTATACTCTGGTTTTGAAGGGTATGATAAACCTGAGTATGGCTAAGTTTCCTAAGGGTACCAGAGGTGCTTCGCTTGATGTTCTGGCCAGGGGGCCCATCTGTTCTGCAGCAAAGCTATACCTTCACGGCACCGGTCATGGGATTGGCCACTACCTTTGTGTTCACGAGGGTCCGCAAAGCATAAGGATGGAGGAGAATCCTGTTGTACTGGAGACTGGGATGGTAATTTCGAACGAACCGGCTGTCTATGAGGCAGGGAGTTATGGAATAAGAATAGAGAACACTATCCTTTGCACCGATTGGACCGAGAGCAAGTATGGGGTGTTTTATCAGTTCGAGACATTGAACCTTATTCCTATTGATAAACGTCCTATTATTAAGGAGTTACTGGGCAAAGAGGCAACGGATTGGCTTAATAGCTATCATGCCGCCGTTTATGAAAAAATCTCTCCTTTGCTTGACGAAAAGGAGAGAGTGTGGTTAGCGGTTAAGACGGCTGATATTGATTGAGAAGTCGGGGTTGTAGATAATCAGCCTGGAGGCATTGTTTATAAACCCGTTGTTATTTCCGTTCCTTTCAAATATCATGTCTGTCTGGAGAAGGTTTCTCTGGTATCTGTCAATTTTTCTTGAGAAATTGGTTCCCATAGTGTTGAGGGCTCCCATAAAGTAGTATGCAATATCGTATGCCTGAAAAGAGTAGGGGGTGGGTTCCGATCCATATAGTGCCCTGTATCTTGCGAGGAATTTCTTTACGTTCTCATCTGAATAGTCTATGTAATACTGCAGCGATATGTGCAGGTTCATTGAATGGAAGTAGTTTATGTCTATGCTCTCGAAGCTTCTCCACCTGTTTGTTCCGTACAGAGTAATCTGATAATTGTTTCGTGTGTTAAGAAGATTGAGGTTCCTTAAAACATCGGATACAAAACCTTCTGAGTTTGAGACCACTATTACATCATTCATATTCTCCTTAGATAACTTCTCGGCCATCTGAGGACCTACAGACCTGCCCGACAATAGATTGTATGTCAATAAATTGTATTGAATATGCTTATTGTTGAGTATCTCTTTTGTCATATTCACAAGCTCCTTGTCGGCATTTGACGATTCAAATATGAGGGTTACATGATTTCTGGGTGTGAGGTTCTGCAACAGAGCAATTTGCTGACTGTACGGGCTTGAACTTGCCTGAAAAAAACCGGGATGGTTCTCTGCAAGAGCTTCTGTCTTTGGATCCATTGGCGACACAAGTGGTATGTTCCTCTCTGAGGCATAGTTGAGAATTGGTTCCACATCGTTCATGAACACTGGCCCTATTATAAGGTCGCTGCCATCGAGTCTGCCCGACTGTGCAAGCAGATTACTGCTTTGGAAATCAGATAGGTCAAAAACTTTTATGGTTGCGTTCATTCCCTCTGTTTTGAGCTCTTGTGCCGCTAAAAGGAATCCCTGATAGAAATCGAGGTAGTTGTTGTTGCCGTCCTGAGTTGCCTCTGTATTGTTGCTTCCTATTGGCAGGATAAGTGAAACATCGTAGGTCTGCTTTCTCTCCGACCTGGTTGGTAAAACATTTTCTGTCTCTGTCTCAGCCAATTTTCTGATTTCATTTTTTGGTTCTGTTGTCGGTTTTGTAACAGGCTCAACAATAATGTTTTCATCTTGGATGGTCATATCTGCCTGTGCAGGAATACGCAGCTCCTGACGTGTTTTTACTATTCTGTCTGTGAGTGAGTTGGCCTTTATGATATCTTCAACGGAAATATTGTATTTTTTGGCAATGGACTCGATGGTCTCGTACCATCTTACAATGTGCTTCTTGAAATCGTGCTGTGCTGTCTCTTTGTGACCTGTTGGCTCAGATGTCCTGTTCTCAGATGTCCTTATATAGATTGTTTCTCCCTCCTTTAATCCGGATTTGAGAACAGGGTTATCGTTTATTATAGTAATTGCACTTATTCCATAGGCCTTGCTTATAGAAAATATAGTCTGATCCTTTACTACCTTATGAACATAAAACTCTATGCCATCGCGCACTGTCCTCTCTTTTGAGACAACAACCGCAGCAGGAGTAAACTGACCAAAAAGATCAGTTGTACAAAATAGGGAGAGCGAAAGGATTATTGTAACAAGATATCTCATAATCTTGCGAGCATGTTTTTAATGTTTGTCTCTATTCTCTCATAAATATCCTGATTATACTCTGCACGCTCAAATGTGTTGCCTGTAATGTGCTCATATAACTCTATATATCTGTCGGAGATTGACTTTACTATTTCATCTGTCATCTCCGGTACTGTCTGTCCTGTCTGTCCGGAAAAATTATTTTCCATCAGCCACTCTCTTACAAACTCCTTGGAGAGCTGCTTCTGCGGTAGCCCCTTTGCAAATAGTTCGTCGTAGCTGCTGCTGTAAAAATATCTGGATGAGTCCGGTGTATGAATCTCGTCTATAAGGTAAATCTTGTCGCCTTTCTTCCCAAATTCGTATTTTGTGTCTACAAGTATGAGCCCTCTCTCTGCAGCTATTTCTGACCCTCTTTGGAAAAGTGCCAGCGCATACTCCTCCAGTTTCAGATAATCGGCTTCGCTTACAAGTCCGCTCGATATAATCTCCTCTCTTGAAATATCCTGGTCATGTGTACCTATCTCTGCCTTTGTAGTGGGGGTAAGTATCGGACTGGCGAACCTTTGGTGCTCCTTCATGCCATCTGGTATGGCAACTCCACATATTTCACGTGCACCTGCCTTATATGCTCTCCATGAACTTCCTGTAAGATATGCCCTTACAATCATCTCTACTGGAAATCCGGTACATTTGTGACCAACTGTAACCATAGGGTCGGGCGAAGCTATTTTCCAGTTAGGAACTATGTCGGCAGTGCTGTCCAGAAATTTTGAGGCGATCTGATTAAGTACTTGCCCTTTGTATGGAATGCCCTTTGGTAAGACAACGTCAAACGCAGATATTCTGTCTGTGGCTACCATAACCAGATAGTCGTCACCTATGCTGTACACATCTCTCACTTTACCTACATATTTGCCGCTCTGTTTTGGAAAATCGAATTCTGTCCTGGTAATTGCATTCATTGTTATAAAAAGTATTTATAGGGTTTTGTAAAAATCTAGTAATTTATTGGAAAAGCCGCTCCATGAGAGCTTATCCTTCTCCTTAATAATGTTTTGAACGAGAATCTCTCTGAGTTTCCTGCCAAAGTAATCTTCAATTGCATTTTTGATTGCCAACGGTTCAACAGCATCAACAACTATGCCAGTTCCGGGAGCCTCAATTGCCTCTTTCAGTCCACCAACATTGGTTGTAATCATTGGAAGATCAAAGTGATATGAGATGGCGCTAATTCCACTCTGAGTTGCGGATCTGTAGGGAAGGACACAGACATCGCTTGCAGAGAAGAAGAGGGGTACCTCCCTGTCGCTTATATATCTTGTATATAGTTTGATTCTCTCTCTGTTGGGCGATTTGTCTATTTGTTCCTGATAGCCCTCGAAGCTTCCGTAAGGCTCGCCAGCAATTATGAGCTGATATGTATCGTCCAGCTGCGAAAAGGCTTCGATGAGAATATCCAGCCCCTTGTAATCTCTTATGAGCCCGAAAAAAAGTATGTTTTTCTTTCCTTTCTCCAAACCCAGCTCTATTATAGCTGTTTCTCTTTCAATTTTATCGCCAAAGTGATTGTATAGAGGATGGGGCGTGCTTATGAACTTTGCATCCGGTCTGTATGATAAAAGATCCTTTCCTACAGAATCTGAAAGTACAACAAATCCATCGTTGGACCCGAGGTAGTATTTGGTAAATGGGGTATCAAAAAACCTCTGTTCATGAGGAATGACGTTGTCCAGTATGGAGATGACCTTTGTTTTTTTAAGTTGGTTTCTGCCTACATAGCCCTGAGAGGGAGCAAAGTACGACATCCAGTAGCGCATTAGCAGGAGATCGGGCTCCCATTGGCGTATGGCCCTTGCTGTGGAAATGTAGCTTAACGGGTTGATTGTGTCCAGAAGTGAGGTGCTTTCTACCTTTATCGCCGGATCATCCTTCCCGACAAATTGTGTCTTGCCGGGAAACAGGAGACCGGGATACTGTCGCTTGAAGTTGAAAGCCTTTACCTCGTGGGATTTACTTAGTTCTTGAAAAATATTGGCATTGAACTGGGCTATACCACCTCTGTATGGGTAAAAGCANGATAATATTGCAATTCTCACCCAATACTTGTTATTTTTTTCCTTTAGTTGCCACGTACTCTTCGTTAAGTCCGTTTACAACTGAACTGGTAATGTTTAATGTTGAGTCACCCTTTAGGATAGTGTTAGTTGCACCTGATGTGTTGAGGATAAGTGCATACTTTTTGTCCTCGTTGTATTTGAGAAGGTATTTGTCAAGTGCATCCATTACTCTTCTGAAGAGAACCTGTTGTTCCTCTTGCATCTCCATCTGTTTTTGCTGACTCAGACCCTGAAGTTCCTGTTCGCGAACCCCAAGTTGTTGTTGTTGAGCCTCTGCCTGTGCACGTGTTATCAGACCTTTCTGGACTTTTTCCTGAAAATCCTTTACGTCGCGTTCGAAGGCTCTGCTTTTTTTGGTTAAATCGTCCTGAATTATCTGTGCCTTAGCTTCCAGTTCAGACTTAAGGTCGTTGAACATGTCAAACTTATTTACCAGAGAATCGATCTGAATGTAAACAATACTGCCCGATGCTGCTACTGCTTCTCCGGTTTCAGAATTAGAAGCCGAGGAGCCGGACTTGGAAGTGAAATGTAAAATAAACAGTACAACTACTGCTACCGATAGAACCACATTGGTTATTAAAGAGGCGTTTTTCATTTGAATTTGATATTAATGCGACAAATATAATTAATAATTTTTTAACTGTCTAATATAAGACTGTATAGTATTTTCCAATCCAAGATATAGTGCATCACATATTAGTGCATGTCCTATTGAAACCTCCAGCAGGTTGGGAATGTGTCTGAAAAAATAGTTAAGATTCTCAAGATTAAGGTCATGCCCTGCATTTACGCCAAGCCCTATCTTTTCCGCTTCCGCGGCTGCTTTAATAAAAGGTTCTATTGCTGCCTCTCTGTTCTCATTGAACGATGTTGCATATGCCTCTGTATAAAGTTCAACCCTGTCGCAACCGGTGTCGGCAGCATGTTTTATCATCTCAGTATCGGGATCGGTGAAAATAGATGTCCGGATACCCTCTTCTCTGAAAAGTTTGCAGGTTTTCGTGAGAAAATCCTTGTGGGCTTTTGTGTCCCATCCGCAGTTAGATGTAATTACGTCGTGTGAGTCAGGAACCAGGGTAACCTGGGCCGGATGAAGTTCGAGTACCAGCTTTATGAACGACTCTATTGGATTGCCCTCAATATTGAACTCTGTTGTGAGAATTGGTTTTAAATTCCTCGCATCGCTATATCTGATGTGCCTTTCGTCCGGTCTTGGATGTATTGTTATTCCTTGCGCCCCGAATCTTTCGCAATCCATTGCAGCCTGAATGACGTCGGGCAGGTTTCCTCCGCGGGCATTTCTGAGCGTGGCGAATTTGTTTATATTTACGCTTAATTTTGTCATAGTGGCTGCAAATTTATGTATTTTTGACAATTATTATACCAAAATCATGAAGATCGCAATATTTGCAAGAGAGATTGATGCTGCCTGGAGGGACAGGCTATGTTATATTTTCAAGGCACTGGAAGGAAAAGGCATTGAGCTTTGCTACTACAAAGCCTTTTACGAAAAGGTCAGGGATGAGTACCTTCTCAAGGTGCCCGACGGTAATACTTTTTCTAACCACATGGAATTGCCGGAAGAGACTGATATATTTTTATGTTTTGGTGGTGATGGAACATTTCTGGAGTCTCTCACCTTTATAAGGGACAGGGCAATTCCGGTTGCAGGGGTGAACTTCGGTCGCCTGGGTTTCCTTACAAGCACTAATCTGGAACCCAGCTTCTCCTGGATAGACGATCTTCTCACCGGGAACTTCAAGATTGAGAAAAGGACAATTATAAAGATTGACTCTTCTGTTCTTCCGGAAGATTTTTATCCTTATGCAATAAACGAAATGTCGGTCCAGAGAAAGGGGCCGTCTATGCTCTCTGTTAACGTAAACATAAACAATCATGAACTGCCGGCTTACTGGGGTGACGGACTTTTGGTTGCAAGCCCCACAGGCTCTACAGCTTATTCCCTGAGTGCCGGGGGGCCAATTGTTATGCCTGCATCAAAGATTCTGATAATTGCACCTATTGCCCCGCATAACCTTAATGTAAGACCAATGGTAGTGCCGGAAGACTCTATCATAGATATCACAGTATGGTCCCGGTTGACAGAGGTTACACTAAGCATGGACAACAGGTCATTGACAATATCTTCCGGGGACTCATTCAGAATATCAAAGGCAGAATANGAACTTAACTACATATCGTTTCCATCCAGCAGCTTTATAGGTGCCCTCAAGGACAAGCTGAGATGGGGTGAGGACAGAAGGAACAACTAAAAATAATACCTGCAGATGAACAAGATACCAAGACACGTTACAATTATAATGGACGGAAACGGAAGATGGGCCAAAAAAAAAGGCCTGGACAGACTTTACGGACATAAGGAGGGGGTTGAATCTGTACGGGCCGTTACAGAATTTGCTGCCGAAAATGGGATAGGCTTCCTGAGTCTCTTCGCATTTTCTGAGGAAAACTGGAACAGACCAAATTACGAGATTATGGGATTGATGGAACTTATGATTGATGCTATTGCTGCNGAGACTCCCACNCTAATGAAGAATAATGTGAGATTCAGGGTTGTAGGCAATCTTTCAAAACTTTCAGATTCCTTACAGGATAAAATTGCTCAGACAGAAAAACTCTCAGAACTGAACAATGGTCTTAACCTGATTGTGTTTTTAAGTTACAGCGGCAAGTGGGATTTACTTCAGGCAACCGGCAGGTATGCCGACGAAGTTATTAAAGCAAAGGAAAATCACACACCAGTGCCAGAACTTACTCCGGATTATTTTGATACTCTCTTAAGCACCGCAGGTATCCCTGATCCTGACCTTCTTATAAGGACGAGCGGGGAGCAGCGTATAAGCAATTACCTTCTCTGGCAGACCGCTTATACCGAATTTTACTTTACAGAAATTCTTTGGCCCGATTTTCGCAAAAATGACTTCCAGAAAGCTCTTGACCACTTTTCAGAAAGAGAGAGAAGATTTGGAAAAACAGGAGACCAGATAAATAATCTAAATTAACAGGCATTGAATACAAATAAAAGCTTATATTTGCGTTTTCACAGTCAGAAATTGCAAATGAAGTCGTTAGCAGTAGTTTTACTAGTAGCAATAATTGCGCCTTTTAACAAGGTATTGGCCCAGGATAGTTCAAAAGTAAGAACTACGGTCGTAGATTACAATCAACCAAAAGATTATATCATTGGAGGGATCAAGGTTTCAGGTATACAGTACCTCAGACCGGAACAGGTTTTGTCGTATACGGGATTTGCCGTTGGCGATACTGTAAGGATTCCCAGTGAAGAGGTCTCTGCTATTTTAAAAAGAATATGGTTATCGAAATATTTCTCAGATGTCGCTTTGTACATAGACTACACGGTAAAGGATACTGCCTATCTCAATATCAATTTGCGTGAACGGCCAAGGGTTTCCAGATGGGAATTTGAGGGTATAAAGAACACGGAGAAGTCTGATCTTAATGAGAAACTCAAGTTAAGAAGGGGAAGTGAGCTTTCTGACTATCTGATAAGCTCAACATCAGAAATAATCAGGAAATATTATGTGGAAAAAGGTTTCCTTCAGACAGAGATAAGCGTTAAACAGGAGATGGATACAACTGTCCAGAATGCCGTTAAGTTTACATTTTGTGTGGACAGAAAAACAAAAGTGAAAATCAAAAGCTTGATTTTTGAGGGAAACGACAATATTAAAAGTTCCAAGCTTGCTTCTGCCATGAAAAAGACCAAAGACATGAGACTTTGGAACTTTTTCTCGAGCAAGAAGTTTAACGAAAAAGAGTACGAGAAGGATAAAGCCCTTCTTATAGAGAAATATAGTGAAAGAGGTTACAGAGATGCCAAGATTGTGAAAGATTCCATATACTATGTGGAGGAGGGAAGAATGGGTATCAAATTTAATATTGATGAAGGTAAGAGATACTATTTCAGAAATATAGTATGGACAGGTAACTCAATCTTTACAACTGAGGGGCTCAATAACATCCTCCGTATAAAGAAGGGTGACATTTACGACGTGGTGTCTATGGAAAAGAGACTTTTCAGTGCAGAAGAGGGGAATGTTACAAAGCTTTACACAGATAATGGATATCTCTTTTTCCGTGTATCTCCTGTTGAGGTTAAGATAGACGGCGACTCTGTAGATCTTGAGATGAGAATTTACGAGGGCAAACCGGCAACATTCAATCGTATAATAATAAACGGTAACAGTATTACCCATGAAAAGATAGCAAGAAGGGAGCTCTTTACAAAACCCGGTTACCTGTACAGCCAGTCGGAGGTTGAGCGTTCATTAAGGGAGCTTGCATCAATGGGACACTTTGAACCGGAAAAACTAAGCACACCAAACGCAATAAGCATTATCCCTGATCAGAACAACAACACTGTTGATGTTTCATACAATGTTGAGGAGAAGTCAAACAGCCAGTTCGAGATTGCCGGTGGTTGGGGTGGAAATACATTTGTAGGAACCCTGGGGCTCAGCTTCAACAACTTCTCCATCAAGAGGGTGTTCAAGAAATCGGCATGGCGACCTGTTCCTCTTGGAGATGGTCAACAGCTTGCTATCAGGTTCCAGACAAACGGTTCGTATTATACTGCTCTCACAGCAAGTTTTACAGAACCATGGCTATTCGGCAACAAACCAACTTCGTTAAATGTATCTACATACTATACCAGACAGACAAATTCATCTTACTTCTATCAGAACTCAAATCAGAGTATGGAGGTGTTTGGAGCCACAATTGGTATAGGTACAAGACTAAAATGGCCGGATAACTGGTTTGTACTCTATAATGAATTAAGTGCACAATCATACAGGCTCACCGACTGGCAATACAACTTCCTTTTCTCAGACGGTCTTTCCAATAACATTAGTTACAAGATAAGACTTCAGAGAAACTCGACCGACCAGCCTGTCTATCCCAGAAGCGGTTCTGATTTCCAGCTTGGTCTTCAGATTACCCCTCCTTACTCGGCTTTCAGGGCTGCAGATACAGATTACAAGAACATGACCGATGCCAAGAAGTACAAATGGATAGAATACCATAAGTGGACTTTCAAGGGTACACAATACACTTCTCTAACAGGTGATCTTGTTCTGATGACNCGNGCATACTTTGGCTATCTTGGTCTTTATAACCGTAAANTGGGTTACTCGCCGTTCGAAGGTTTCGTGGTGGGTGGCGACGGAATGTCGGGNTANAATACTTATGGTTCTGAGGTTGTTGGTCTGAGGGGATACGCTAACTCATCTCTTACTCCTATGGTGAACGGAGCTTATGCAGGAAACGTATACGACAAATTCACCCTCGAGTTGAGATACCCGCTTGTTTTACAGGCTCAGTCAACCATTTACGCGCTGCTCTTCCTGGAGGGTGGTAACTCGTGGTCGGATATTAGAGATTTCAATCCTTTCTCAATCAAGAGGTCCGCTGGTTTTGGCGTAAGGGTTCTGCTTCCTATTGTTGGTATGCTGGGTATTGACTGGGGATACGGTTTCGACCCTGTTGAAGGCAAGGCAAAAGGCGGCAGCAACTTCCACTTTGTTATTGGTCAGCAGTTTTAAAAACGCTTAATTGAATATATTATGAGAAAATTATTTTTATTGACTCTTGTAATTCTTGCCTCATCGGCATTTGTAAAAGCGCAGACTTTCGGATATGTAAACACAGAAAAAATACTTCAGACTATTCCGGAATATACAAATGCCCAGCAACAGATTGACAGACTTAAAAAGCAATACGAGGCACAGATAGATGCAGAGATGAAGGTTGTAGAGAGTATGTACAACCAGTATCAGGCAGAGAAGCAAACTCTTTCAGGTTCTCAAAGAGAGATAAGGGAAAGTGAAATCATCAAAAAGGAGAGAGCGGCCAAAGAGTTGCAAAAGACCTTTTTCGGACAGGAGGGGGCACTTTCAAAAAGATCACTGGAACTTTTAACTCCTATCAAGGAGAAGGTTCAGGCAGCTATTGAAAAGGTTGCTGTTGAGGGTGGCATAATTTTGGTATTTGACATAGCAACAGCACAGGGTATTATTTATAATAATCCTGCTAATGATTTAACACCCAAAGTTTTAAAAAAGCTTAACATACTTTAGAAACCAATAATATTTATCTATATGAAACATTTTTCAAAATTTTTACTGATTCTTTTTGTTTTTGCAACCAGCACATCTTTTGCTCAGACGTTCAAATTTGGACATATAAATTCACGGGACCTGATCGACCTTATGCCAGACAGAGACAGCGCTGTTCTTAAAATGGACAAATACGGAAAAGAGCTTCAGCAGACAATGGATGAAATGCAGGCTGAATTTCAGACTAAAATGAATATATTTCAGCAGAAGCAGGCAACTTGGACTGCAGCTGTTTTAGAGTCCAGACAAAAAGAGCTTCAGCAGATTCAAGCTAATTATGAGACATTCCAACAAAATGCTCAGCAAGAGTATCAGCAGATGCAGCAACTGCTTTATGCTCCTGTATATCAGAAAGCAAACGAAACCTTGATTAAAATCGGTAAGGATAATGGCTTTACCTATATTTTTGACGTTTCAACCGGATCTGTTCCATTCTTTAATGAGGCACAGAGCACAGACGTAATGCCAATGGCAAAAACAATGCTAAAGATACCTGCAGACAAAAAACCTATGGCTCTTCCATCTCAGGCAGATCAAGCTGCCGCTCAACAGGGACAGACAAAAGCAACCAAATAATATAGTTGTATAAGATTTTTTTTAACTTTATGGCCGCTCTTTAATAGGGCGGCCTTTTTTTATCAAAATTTGTATGTCAAGTAAACCGTTAATAGCAATATTTGATTCCGGCGTAGGGGGGCTCTCTGTCTGGAGGGAGCTTATTGCAATTCTGCCGGACTATCATTTTATATATCTGGCCGACAACGCATATTGTCCTTATGGTCCTAGACCTCAGGCAGAGATAATAGCTCGCACCTCATTAATTACAGATAATCGCACGCACCTCCTTAATTACNGATTTNTTTATTTCACAAGGAGCCTCTCTTATAGTGATTGCGTGTAACACAGCAACAGCGGCAGCAATAGATTCCCTGAGGATGAGTTATGATATACCTTTCATTGCTATGGAGCCCGCTGTCAAGACTGCTGCCCTACACTCAAAAAGCGGGGTTATTGGTGTCCTTGCCACATTAGGTACCTTTAATGGCAAACTATATCACCGGACGTTGGAGCGCTTTGCTTCTGATNTCAAAGTAATAGAAAAGGCAGGAACAGGGCTTGTGGANCTGGTAGAGGCTGGAGAGACATCTTCCACTCAAGCCAGAGATCTTTTNAAGCATTATATCGAACCTATGCTTAAAGNGGGAGCCGACCATATTGTGCTTGGCTGTACCCATTATCCTTTTCTTACGGATGAAATCAGAAAGATAACAGGTGATGATGTCGTGATCGTTGATCCTGCGCCTGCAGTCGCCCTTCATACATATAATACCTTACAGCAACATGGAGTGGTTTCGGANGAGAAGCCCGATNNGCTCACACAAACCATATTTTATTCAACCGGACCTAAAGAGAACCTGATGAGAGTAGCGAAAAGCATTCTTAATGCAATTCCTGACGAGCAATTTATAGAAAAATCATTCTAAAACCATATTCTATGACAACTGAAATTCTATTCTATTTTGTGCCGGTGGCAGCCCTCGTGGCGCTGGCATTTGCCTATTATTTTTTTAAACAGATGATGAAGGAGAGCGAGGGGACAGATACTATGAAGGAGATCGCGGCACACGTAAGAAAGGGTGCAATGGCCTACCTGAAGCAACAATACAAGGTGGTTGTGATCGTGTTTATTGTAATCAGTCTGTTTTTTGCGTTTATGGCCTATGGTCTGGGAGTTCAAAACCCTTGGGTGCCATTTGCTTTCCTTAACAGGAGGCTTTTTCTCGGGACTTGCAGGTTTTATTGGTATGAAGACTGCTACATATGCTTCTGCCAGAACAGCCAATGCTGCCATGCGGTCACTTAACAGTGGATTAAGACTTGCTTTTCGCTCAGGAGCCGTTATGGGTCTTGTTGTTGTGGGGCTTGGCCTTTTGGATATATCACTATGGTATTTGCTTCTTGATCATTTTATTGATGCTACTGGATCACAAAAGCTGGTTGTAATTACTACAACTATGCTTACTTTTGGAATGGGTGCATCTACACAGGCTCTTTTTGCGAGAGTGGGAGGTGGTATTTATACAAAAGCTGCTGACGTTGGCGCCGACCTTGTTGGTAAGGTTGAGGCAGGTATTCCTGAGGACGATCCACGCAATCCTGCTACAATTGCGGACAATGTTGGTGATAATGTTGGTGATGTTGCCGGTATGGGTGCAGACCTTTATGAATCATACTGTGGTTCAATTCTGGCTACTGCTGCGTTGGGAGCATCGGCATTCTACATTTCTCCGGAACTTCAGATAAAAGCGGTTTTTGCACCAATGCTTATTGCTGCTGTCGGAATAATACTTTCTATTATTGGAATATTTGTAGTTAAGACAAAAGAGGGTGCCGGTATGAAGGAACTTCTCAGGTCTCTGGGTTTTGGTGTTAATCTTAGTTCTGTACTTATTGCGCTTTCAACTTTTGGAATTCTATATGTATTGCAGATAGACAACTGGATGGGCATCTCATTCTCGGTTGTAACAGGTCTCGTGGCAGGTATAATAATAGGCCAGTCAACGGAATACTACACTTCACACTCTTACAAGCCTACTCAGAAGATTGCTGAGAGTTCAAATACAGGCCCTGCAACAGTAATTATTTCCGGTATTGGTTTGGGTATGATCTCTACTGCCATTCCGGTACTTACTATTGCTACTGCCATCATTATCTCTTTTCTGTGTGCAATCAATTTTGATGTAACCGGTATGCTTACGGCTCATAATCTCAGTCTTGGTCTTTATGGTATAGGTATTGCAGCTGTAGGTATGCTCTCTACTCTTGGAATAACCCTTGCTACAGATGCTTATGGCCCTATTGCCGACAATGCAGGCGGAAACGCTGAAATGAGCAAGCTTGACCCTGAGGTTCGCAAGCGCACCGATGTCCTTGATGCATTGGGGAACACAACTGCTGCTACAGGTAAGGGCTTTGCAATCGGTTCTGCTGCTCTAACTGCACTTGCTCTTTTGGCTTCTTATCTCGAGGAGGTGAAGATTGGACTGGCTCATATCGGGCAAACAACCATAGATGTTGCCGGCAGAATAGTAAATGTTGCTGAGGCTACTATTCCTGATTTTATGGAGTATTATCAGATTAACCTTATGAATCCTAAGGTTCTGGCTGGTGTGTTTATTGGTTCTATGATGTCGTTCCTTTTCTGCGGACTAACTATGAATGCAGTAGGTCGTGCAGCTCAGAAAATGGTTGAAGAGGTACGTCGTCAGTTCAGGGAGATACCCGGGATTCTGCTTGGAACAGGTACTCCTGATTACGCAAGGTGCGTGGAGATATCTACTAAGGGTGCCCAGAGGGAGATGTTGTTACCATCGTTGCTTGCAATTATAGTTCCTGTTGTTACAGGTGTTGTTTTTGGTGTTTCTGGTGTTATGGGTCTATTGGTAGGTGGTCTGGGAGCAGGCTTTGTACTGGCAGTATTCATGGCAAATGCAGGTGGCGCATGGGACAATGCCAAGAAGTATGTAGAAGAGGGGAATCTTGGAGGTAAAGGCTCCGACAGCCATAAAGCTACAATAGTAGGCGATACAGTAGGTGATCCTTTCAAAGATACTTCCGGTCCATCATTGAATATCCTTATCAAGCTAATGAGCATGGTAGCAATCGTTATGGCCGGCCTTACTGTAGCTTACAGTATATTCTAGGGTATGCGGTGACGCACATTATGTGCCCTGTGGGTATATGGGTGTATATATGGGGACGTATATTGTGCCCCCGGTGAAAAGTTAAGTGTGGAGTAAAACCGATTGATTTTGGCTATACTCCACACTTATTTGTTTTATTAGTATGTCGCTGAAGTAATGTCGTTGGAGCGATAAATTTTAAGTCTAACGCATTCCGCATAAAACTTCAATTTATCTGCCAGTTAAAATAAGATATTGCTGTTTATCAGTTGTTTATAAAATTATTTTCTCAGAATTTCAATCGATTATATTTTACATGTACCTTAAAATGAGCAACATGCTAAAACAACTGGCAGATATGTACCAACAACTTTGGCAGAGTGGTTGGTCGAGTTAACTACTTAACTCCCAGGAACTCTTTCAGGAAAGGAACCATCTCCTCTTCAGAAACTTTACGTTTAACTATTTTTCCGTTTTGGTCAATAAAGATATTCTGGGGGATGTATCTTACATGATATAGCTTTGCAGGAGCACAATCCCAATATTGTAAATCAGATACCTGTGTCCAGGTAAGCTTGTCCTCTTTAATTGCATTGTTCCAAAGCTCTGCGTCTTTGTCAAGAGAAACTCCTATTATACCAAAACCAGCCTTGTTGAATTGTTTGTAAATGCCTGTAAGCGTCGGATTGAAATTACGGCAAGGGCCACACCAGCCAGCCCAGAAATCGATCATTGTAATTTTGTTTTGCGAATATACGCTTGATAGGGAAACAGGGTTTCCAGTTGGATCGTTTAGTGTGAATTCAGGTGCTTGCATTCCCGGTTCAAGACCCTTTAATGTTACAATTGCTGCTTCAAGTTCTGTAAGGAACCTGTTTCCTGCAAACTCAGGAAGTGCCTTGAAACCAGCTATTTTGGCTTCCATTTCAGGGATAGGATAATCTTCTGCATTTTGAACATATTGATTCAAAGAGTAAAAAGAGTTTGGATTTGTTGCTAAGAAAGTAGAATCCAGAACTTTAACCTCTTTCATATAGTTGTCGTAAACTGCAGAAATTTCTTTTTTCCTCTCTTCTGTAGTCTCTTTTTTATAATACTCTTTCATAAGAGAATCAAGGCCTAATTTGGCAACCACCTCATCTTTCTGTTTTTTAAGGGCAACAACCAGATCATTTGTAACACCACCGGTAACAACAGCTTTTCCCATCTCTTCTGCAGTAGCTTCAATTTTTATCTGTGAATTGTCCAGGAACAAAGGAATCCTGCCCTTAAGACCCTCGATTGATATTGCATAAGCTTCAGGGGTAACAACCTTTCCTTCAAAAACGAATTTACCGTCAACAAGTTCAGCGGTATCCTTAATCTCTTCGGTTTTTGAAAAGTTAGTCAGATATACTTTACCGGTGGTCAGACTGTCGCCGGTAACGGTTCCTTCGATGGTGTAGCCATCGGTTTTTGGAGCTGCACATGCAACGATGCCAAATACAGCAGCAAGAATGAGTAATTTTTTCATTTTAATTTTGTTTTAAGAAGTTGTTTATAATCTGGGTAGAAATTATTTGTCGCTTTGTGGCTCATCTTTAAGGTACCAGCTCTTATACATAAGATACCCCTGTGCATTTTTATGCGCAGCTGCACCAATCTCGGAAGATGCCTCCTTAACCTTTTTTGCTGGGATGCCTGCGTACACGCCCGGTTCCAGAACAACATTGCTTAGAACTACAGCTCCAGCTGCTATTATTGTATTATCCGGAATGACTGCATTGTCCATTAAAATTGCCCCCATTCCCACAAGTACATTGTTCCCTACTTTCGCTCCGTGAATTATTGCATTATGCCCCACAGATACATCGTTCCCGATTTCAACTACCGATCTTTTATGAAGGGTGTGTAAAACCGCTCCATCCTGAATATTCACCCGGTCGCCAATGATTATTGGATTCACATCTCCTCTTAAAACCGAACTGTACCAAATACTGCAGTCGTCACCTATGACGACATCTCCAATTATTGCAGCAGTCTCTGCAATAAAACAATTCTTCCCTATTACAGGCGTAATTCCGTTAAGCTCTTTAATTACCGACATTGATTTTGATTATTTAACAAATATACAAATTTATGACAAGGAATTATAATTGGCAAATTAGTTAAATTTACTCAATTCTTGTAAATCTATAAGTATTAGAGAGTAGTTTGCTTATGATATCTTATGATAAACTAAATGTTTAATATTAATTTAACATTTAAGAAGAAAAAGGTTTTTTGAACAAGAATAATATCTACATTTGTGGATAAATTTGATAAAACATTTCATATGCAACACAAAGTTATTGATACTAAAGAAGTTGTAGTAAGATTTACTGGAGACTCAGGAGACGGAATGCAACTTACNGGAACGCTGTTTGCCGATGCGTCTGCACTGTTTGGAAATGATATCTCCACNTTNCCAGATTTCCCTGCCGAAATTCGCGCACCACAAGGAACTGTTTCAGGNGTTTCAGGCTTTCAGGTTAATATTGGAAGTGGCGAAATTTGTACTCCNGGTGATTTTTGTGATGTTCTGGTTGCCATGAACCCAGCNGCATTAAGAGCAAATGCACAATGGACAAAACCCACAGCCAGCATCATTCTTGACTCAGACACTTTCGACGAAAAAGGAATAATCAAGGCAGGATTCAAGACAATGGACCCTGTTGCGGAACTAAATATTCAGGACAGAACCATAATATTTGCAGCAATCTCATCATTGACTAAAGAGAGTCTTAAGGATAGCGGTCTTGATGCAAAAACAATCCTGAGATCAAAGAATATGTTCACATTGGGTATGTGTTACTATATGTTTAACCGCCCTATGGAATTCACCTTTAAATATCTTGAAACTAAATTCAGAAAAAAACCTGAACTTATAGAACCCAATAAAAAAGTTCTGAAGGATGGGTATAATTATGCATCTAATATTCAGGCAATTCCAAATACTTATACAATTCAGCCTGCAAAACTGGAAAAGGGTATATACAGGAATATTAACGGAAATCAGGCTACTGCCTGGGGACTTCTTGCAGCATCGGAAAAATCGGGAAGACCTCTTTTCTGTGGTTCTTACCCTATCACACCGGCAACAAGTATTCTTGAAGAACTTGCGCTCCGGAAGGACTTAAACGCAAAGACTCTTCAGTGCGAAGACGAAATAGCAGGTATCTGTACATCAATCGGAGCTGCTTATGCCGGAAATTTTGCTGTGACAACTACATCGGGCCCAGGACTCTCTCTTAAATGCGAGGCACTTGGTTTGGCAATGATTACTGAACTACCACTGGTTATTGTAGACGTTCAGAGAGGAGGACCTTCTACAGGTATTCCAACTAAAACCGAGCAAACAGACCTTAATCAGGCACTTTATGGAAGAAACGGAGAGTGTCCCATAGCTGTAATAGCATCTCATTCTCCTTCTCACTGCTTTGACGCTGCTTTTTACGCGGGAAAATTTGCAATGGAGCACATGATGCCGGTAATACTTCTTACCGAAGGATTTCTCGGAAATGGCTCTGAACCATGGAAGATTCCAAGTATGAAGGACTATCCTGCAATCGAACCTCCTATTATAACAGAACCGCAGGAGACCCCATTCTGGCCTTACAAGAGAGATGAACTTAGAATGGCCAGAAGATGGGCATTCCCGGGAACATTGGGTCTGGAGCACAGAATAGGTGGTCTTGAGAAGAATAATAACGGAAGTGTATCTTCCGACCCTTTAGTTCATGAAAGGATGTGTGCCGAGAGAGCAGAGAAGGTGGCAAGAATGGCAAATTTCATTCCTGATCAGACAGTAATTGGCGAAGAGAAAGGTGATGTACTTGTTGTTGGATGGGGTGGAACCTTTGGTCACCTCTATACTGCAGTAAAAGAGCTTCATGCAGAAGGTAAAAAGGTTAGCCTGGCTCATTTCGACTATATTTTCCCGTTACCAAAAAATACTGCAGACATTTTTGCAAACTTTAAGAAGATTATTGTTTGTGAATTGAACAGCGGACAGTTTGCTGATTATCTAAAGGCCAGACATCAGCAGTTTACTTATCATCAGTGCAACAAAGTACAGGGTCAGCCTTTTATTGTAAAAGAGATTGTTGACGCAGTTAATGCAATTCTCTAATTGGTTTAACAAGAAATATTTAAAGAGATGAAATATACACCGCAAGATTTTAAAAGCAGTCAAGAGGTTAAATGGTGTCCCGGTTGTGGGGACTATGCAATCCTTGCTTCGGTTCAGAGAGCTATGCCGGATATTTGCGAAGCATTGAACTATACAAAAGAGAGATTTGTATTTGTTTCCGGAATAGGTTGCTCTTCGCGTTTCCCTTATTATATGAACACTTACGGCTTCCATGGAATTCATGGACGCGCATCTGCAATAGCAACAGGTGTTAAAGTTGCAAATCCTACTCTTACAGTATGGCAGATAACCGGCGACGGAGATGCTTTGGCAATTGGAGGAAATCACTTTATTCACGCTATACGCAGAAACATAGACATCAATATTATCCTGTTCAATAATCAGATATACGGACTTACAAAGGGCCAGTATTCTCCTACATCAAGACTGGGAATTGTAACTAAAACTTCTCCATACGGTACTGTAGAGCACCCTTTTAATCCCGGAGCATTGATCCTGGGGGCAAGAGGAACTTTCTTTGCCAGAAGCATTGATGTGGAGATAAAGCTTACACAAGATATTATGGTTGCATGTGCAAAACATGATGGAACTGCTGTTACCGAGGTACTTGTAAATTGCGTTATTTTCAATGATAAGACTCATGCAGAAATAACTGATAAAGATTATCGTGCAGACAGAACAATTGTGCTTAAGCATGGTGAACCTATGATTTTTGGCAAGGATAGAGATAAAGGTCTTATGCTGGATGGCATGAAACTCAAAGTGGTCAAATTAGGAGAAAATGGAATTACAGAGAAGGATCTTATGGTGCACGATGCAGAGGAGGAGAATCCCGGCATGCATTCAATGCTGATAGATATGAAATATCCTGAGTTTCCGGTTGCCCTTGGAGTTATACGTGCTGTAAAAGACAAGACTTATGACGACAATGTGCGCGATCAGGTTATAGATGTAAGGGAGCATGCCCAGATTCACAATATGGATGAGCTTCTTCGCAGCGGAGCGACATGGGAAGTAAAATAGAGATTCCACAAATAAAATTCAATAAATTAATAAATTAAATCAATTCTATTATGAAAGTAGCAGAGATTATGGCCTCGCTGGAAAAAAAGTATGGTCATGAAAAAGAGTACTTACAAGCAGTTCACGAGGTTCTAGAATCAATCGAGACAATTTACAATCAGCATCCGGAATTCGAGAAAGCTAAAATTGTAGAGAGACTGGTTGAGCCTGACCGTATTTTCACATTCCGTGTAACTTGGCAAGATGACAAAGGTGAAGTTCTGACAAACCTTGGTTACCGTGTTCAGTTCAGCAATGCAATCGGCCCATACAAAGGCGGTTTCCGTTTTCACCCTTCTGTAACCCCTTCAATTCTTAAATTCCTGGGTTTCGAGCAAACATTCAAAAATGCCTTGACTACTCTTCCTATGGGTGGAGCTAAAGGTGGTTCTGATTTTAACCCTAAAGGTAAATCAGACGCAGAAATCATGCGTTTCTGCCAGGCTTTTATTACTGAATTGTGGCGTAATATTGGTCCTGACACAGATGTTCCAGCTGGTGATATAGGAGTTGGTGGAAAAGAGATTGGTTTCATGTACGGTTGGTACAAGAAACTTGCCCGTGAGAACACAGGCGTTCTGACAGGTAAAGGTTCAACATGGGGAGGATCGCTTATCCGTCCTGAAGCAACTGGTTTTGGTGGTGTTTACTTTGTAAATCATATGCTTAAGACAAGAGGAATTGATATCAAAGGCAAAACTGTATCTGTATCTGGTTTTGGTAATGTTGCATGGGGTGCTGCCCTTAAAGCAACAGAACTGGGTGCTAAGGTAATTGCTCTTTCGGGTCCTGATGGCGTTATCATTGACGAAGCTGGTATGACTGAAGAGAAAATTGCATATATGCTTGACCTTCGTGCAACCAACAATGACGTTGTTGCCCCTTATGCAACCAAGTTCCCGGGATCTAAATTCATCGCCGGCAAGAAGTCATGGATAGTTAAGGTTGACATCGCTCTTCCTTGCGCATTCCAGAACGAACTTAACGGTGACGATGCAAAACAGCTTATTGCTAACGGAGTTACATGTGTTGGTGAAATCTCCAACATGGGTTGCACACCGGAAGCTATTGCAGAATTTGTAAATGCTAAGGTTCTTTATGCTCCTGGTAAGGCAGTAAATGCAGGTGGTGTTGCGGTTTCCGGTCTTGAAATGACTCAGAATGCAATGCATATCAGCTGGACAGCAGAAGAGGTTGATGCCAAGCTAAAACAAATTATGTTAAGCATACATGACGCTTGTGTTAAATACGGTACACAGAAGGATGGTTACATCAACTATGTAAACGGAGCTAACATTGCAGGTTTCATGAAAGTTGCGCAAGCTACTTTGGAACAAGGTCTTTGCTAGAAGCACTTGTAAGAAAAAAATAGCCGTCTGATTCAAATCAGGCGGCTTTTTTATTAATTATATCTTTTAACGATATTATACAGGATTGCCTACCTTTCCAATAAATAGTATGCAACCTGTGGAATTTTCTTTTATTGCAAAAATGAATGGATGATTAGCAGTGAAATTTACACTTTTTGGCAAACCAGGGGATGAAACGGCTGTTATAAGTGAGATTGCGGCTGCCTCTGTACCTTTTTCATTAAGGTCTATATATGTGAACTGTTTAACCAAGGATATATAGAAGTTTTTGTCGATAAATGCCTTTGAAAAATTGGCTGTTAATGCGTCAAAAGCGTTGGACATACCCATAGATCTCAATGTATTGTTTAGTTCTATTTCAAATTTGAACTTAAATCTGGGGATCTGCATTTTTACAATTGCAAGTCTCCACTCTTTTGACATGTTTGCCCAGTAAGAACCTTTATTCAGAGTGTCAATCACTTGATTTATAGATATATCAGGTTTAGGGAGAATTATTACCATATCAAATGCACCATTCCCGTAAGGCAATGTAATTGCCGATAATGTGGGGTCTTCCAGAAAATTTATTGCTTTCACATTATTCATCATCTGAGCGGTAACTGTTTTTCCATTATCGCATGTGAATGCTCCTTCTATTGTCTCTTTCTTGTCAAAGTCATAGCCGCTTTTCCATTCTCCTTTAAAATACAGAGCATTTATCAGGCATAAAAGTGCATCAGGAGATATTTCCTTGGCAACATTATTTATAAGACCATTTGTATTGTTGGAACACCAGTTGTTGATTGTACTTGCAGTTGAGGGCGAAGAGAAGTCGATGCCTTGTATATGAGCATTGTATGAATTCTTATTAGTTTGAGAAAATACATCGTTTATTTTTGCTCCCTTTCTGTACCATATAGAATTTGCTATTGCCAACTTCAATGAAGGATCCGTGGCAATGAGTGACTCTCTCAACTTTTTAAAATATCCGTTAACCTCGCTATCTGAATACCCTTCAAAACCCAGAGTGTTTTGGATTGAAGTTTTTGTGAGAGCATCTGTTCCATTCCAAACCATTGCCAGTGCTGAACTTAGACTGAATGGCGAAATCATGATATTTCATTGTCGGAATCATTTTTACAGACAGTTGAAAAGAGATTTATGGCAAAACTCTTGTCGGAAACAGCAATTTTGTTCTCAGATGCTGACAAAACTATAGGAATTGGATCTTTTATTATTTTACTATCATCATTTTTAGTACAAGATGTGGTTATAGTGATGATTATGCAAATAACAACAGGATAAAAGACTTGCGTTTTCATGACAGACTGGGTTTTAAATTATGAGTATAAACATAAGATGCATAAAGAGCTTAAAATGTTGCATTAATGAAAAAGGGGCTGTCCACATTAGACAGTCCCTTTATTTGTATTTAGTTATTAAATGGGTACACAATGTGCGTCCCCATATACCCACTATAGAGGATTCTGAACCATGTTAGGGTTGGCGTCAATCTCCTGCTTAGGTATTAAGAACACCAGGTTCTTGTCTCCTGCAGNNAAGTTAGAAGCGGCGTTCCATAACGATTCTGTATGACCAAGGCCTCTGCGGTCAAGACCATTGTTAAGACGTTTGATATCGAAGAATCTTTGTCCTTCTCCCCAAAGATCAGCCCTGCGGTGCATCAGGATATGATCTATAAGAGCTTGTCCTGTGAGAGTAGATTGAACATAAGATGGATCTCTCTTTGAAATAAGGTTGAACAATACTGTCTGAGCAGCAGGATCACCTCCGCGACGTGCTTCAGCTTCAGCTTCTATAAGATACATTTCACCGGCTTTTATGTACAGGTAGTCGTTTGTCCACTCTCCCCAACCAGAGAATTTGTCGCCAACTCTAGGTTTGCCGGAAATTGTATAGTGACAAGCCTTCCTTGCATCTGTGTTACTCATGAAGTTATAAACGGCTGTGCTAAGCAGCTTATGGTTTCCTAATGCTGCATATCCGCCAAAATATGGGTCTATATGTGAGAAGAAAGATGCATAGCTGGTCTGTTGTTCATCTATAAGCACAGCACCCCAAATCCACTCAGTAGAGGCTTTGTTGAAACCATAGTTGTAGTCTGCCTCTAGAGTTGTTCCTGTTCTAGCTGCCCTTGCATATGTAACTGCACCTGCGTAATCACCAGTTGTTAAGGCAACTCTTGCAGCAACAGCATTAGCAACATTAATGTTGATGTGAGAGACATTCGGTCTGGTTGTTGCATTGCCGGTAAGTAGTGTAATAGCATCTGTCAGGTCTTTTTTAATCTGAGTATAGACAGCAGCAACGGTACTTCTTGGGAGGGCCTCAGAATTTGAAACCAATACAAGTGGAATACCAAGATGAGAGTTAGCTCCGCCCGGTACATATCTGTCTGCAAAGTACTGAACCAGGTTGTAAAGTGAATAAGCTCTGTATACTAATGCCTGAGCCTTAATGTTGTCTCTTTTTGGTTTTTGGGCATCAAAAACAGATATTTTGTCAATATTTGCCAACAACAAATTAGAGTTGTTGACTAAGTCATAGTAATATGACCATACGTACTCAAGGTTTAATGAGTTGATGTTGCGGTGCTCAAATATTGGTACCAGCTTACAAACCAACCGTAACCTCTCTCAGTAGAATAAAAATCTTCTCCAAGAACGTCGTTGATATAGTCGCAAGCCTTTTGTCCAAACTTGTCGTGAGCGCCATAATAGTAATAGGTTGCCCTGTGTATACCTTCGAGCAGTGTCTGGGCTCCGGTAAGTGTGCTGAAAAGGTCTTTTTCTGCTATACTTGCAGATGGAGCGGTCTCTAAGTACTCTTTGTTACAAGAGCCAAGGCTTAGAGTAGCGAGTAATAATACTAGTATATATTTTTTCATATTTATATCAGTTAAAATGTAATATTAAGTCCAAGAGAAACAATCTTTGATGGAATGTAGGTGTGGTCCGCTGTTCCGTTAAAGGTTTGTTGTGGATCCAGTCCCTTTCTTGCTGCAAACAGAGCAAGATTGTCGCCTGTTGCATATATTCTAACAGAAGCTATGTCAAGTTTTTTAAGCAGGCTTGCAGGAATAGTATAGCCTAAAGTTATATTTCTGAAAGAAAGGTAACTGGCACTTACCAACCATCGGCTCGAAGCTGCAGTTGCAGCAGCATAAGCATTTTGCAATCTAGGAACATTTGTCTTAGTATTCTCAGGTGTCCAACGATCAGCAATATCGGTATGCATTGCAGATCCGAATGCACCTGAATGCATCAAAGCAGCATAGTTAGTGTCGTAAATCTTGCCACCAATCTGATAAGTCAAGAAAACAGAGAGGTCAAAACCGTAAGCTCTGAATGTGTTGGTGATACCACCGTATAAGTCAGGAATTGAAGAACCTTTGTAATAGTAAGAAGCAGCATTCTGATCCTTTGTTGTCTCTTTACCAGTAACATTGCCATCTGTGTCTTTGATGTCCTTGTAATACAGAGCACTACCATCTGTTGCATCTACACCCGCCCAGTCACGAAGCCAGAAGTCATAAAGTGAATGACCAACCGATAGCTTCTTTGTTCCTGATACTATCTCCTGTGGTTTTCCCGCAGGGTCAAGAGGCATTTTTGTAATTTCGTTCTTGTAACCTGTAACATTAACATCCATTGTCCATTTAAAGTTGTTCGCCTTTACAATGTCGCCAGAAAGTGATACTTCAAAACCATTGTTTTTCATTGTTCCTACATTAGCCCATTTTGTGCTGATACCTGTAGATTGTGGAAGTGGAACCTGGAATAGAAGGTTACTTGATTGTCTCTGGAAGTATTCAACCTGACCACGTAATCTGTTCCATAATGAGAATTCGATACCTACGTTAAGGTTGGCATTCTTCTCCCATTTAAGGTTAGGATTAGGAAGCTGACTGTAAATAGAACCATTGAAGTTACCGTTATTTCTGTCGTCAATAGAGTATAAACTCTGGTAACCGTAGTAGCTTCCAATATCATCATTACCCTGTTGGCCATATGACACCTTGAATTTCAAGTCATCAACAAAGTTGACATCCGCAAGGAAAGTCTCTTGTTTTAGTCTCCATGATGCACCAAGTGACCAGAAACCTCCCCAACGAGAATCTGCGGAGAATCTTGAGGTACCATCATAACGATATGATGCAGAAACGAAATATTTGTTAGAAAGCGAATAACTTACTTGTCCAAGGTAACCCTCAAGTGTGTAAATGTTCTTTGTAGAAACAGAACCTTCTGCAACAGAGCCAGCTACAAGTTCATTTGAGCGAATCTTGAATCCGGTTCTTGTTGCTTCCAGCTCGTTGTTGTCGTATTGATAGTTTTCGTGACCTGCAAGAATGCTGATGTTATGTTCACCGAATGTCTTGTTGTAAGTTAAAATCTGATTAAAAGTATATGATTTAGATCTAAAATAGTTTTTTGTAGATCTACCTGATACACCCTCGGCATCACCGAACTGGTTGTTCTGATATACAGTTTCGTAAATGTTATTTATATCTGTGCTTCCGGAAATCTTAACGGTTAAGTCCTTAAGTAATGTAATTTCTGCAGAAGCCCTTGCAGATAGTTGGTTCCTCATATTAGACCTGTTGTCAAGAGGAAGCGTGAGTATAAGGTTAGAGTTTGGTGCGTATGGTCTTGTGTGACCGGCCCATTTGTAAACCGATGAACCACCACCCATATCATAAGCAGGAGAACCATCAGACATATTGACAACCTTGCCTTCTGCATCTCTTTGGTAAATAGGATAGATAGGTCCCATCATCCTTCCATAGTAGAATGGGTTTGTTGTATATGTACCCTCAGCAAGGAAGCCATTCTGATTTGCTGAAAAGCCAGATAAGCCAGCTTCTACCTTAAACCACTTGTTAACTTTTGAAACCATGCTTACACGGCCTGTGAATCTGTCGTAATCTGACCATTTAACGTAACCTTTTTCATTGATATAACCAAACGAAGAAAAGTAAGTTGTGCTTTCTGAACCTCCGTTGACAGATACATTATAATCTTGTCTTAGACCGGCTTGAGAAAGTGCATCAATCCAGTCGTCCTGATAAAGAAGTTTGGCACTTGCATTAAGTTTGCCATCAGTTCCAACAACTTGGTCGGCAGCAACGTTATAAGGATTATAATATCCTAATTTTGCTACAATACCGCTTGATGTTGCACCACTTGCCTGAGCACGGGCAGCTGCGTCTGTCATACCACCGGCAATTACGCGGGCGTTTTTCCAGCCTTCCCACATATACTCATAATATTCCTTAGGGCTAACTCTGTCGTACTCTTGTACCGACCTTGAAGTTGTACCAATGTTGACTTTTGCTGTAACAGAAGCCCTGCCTACTTTACCTTTTTTTGTAGTAACCATTATGACACCATTGGCACCACGAGCACCGTAAAGAGCTGCAGCTGCAGCATCTTTCAGTACACTGATAGATTCTATGTCATCTGTGCCGATTGCATTGATGTCACCATCATATGCAGCACCGTCAACAACATAAAGAGGAGTGTTGGATGCATTTACTGAACCGATACCGCGAATACGGATTGATGCAGAAGAACCGGGCTGACCAGAACCGCCTACAACCTGAACCCCTGCCACNGCACCNGCNAGTGATTTNGTNAGGTTTGTNGANTGAATCTTTTCAATTTGNTCTTTTTTAACAACAGCAGCCGAACCTGTGTAAGACGATTTCTTAACGGTTCCGTAAGCAACCACAAGAACGTCTTCCAGTAACATTGCATCTTGCTGTAGTTTTACGTTGATAACGGAGAAATTACCAACTGTTACTAACTCTGTTTTCATACCAATANAAGCGAACTCGAGTATTGCACCACGGGTAGCACTTATTGTGTATTTTCCGTCCAGGTTTGTAACAGTTCCCGTTGTTGTTCCCTGAATCCTGACAGACGCTCCTATAACAGGAGTACCATCAGTTGCATCAGTAACAGTTCCTGTCACCTGAAGAGTCTGTGCCGAGAGCACATTCCCAGCCACTAAAAGCAGTGTGGCGAGAAGTAATCTGATTTTTTTCATTTAGATAAGTTTTGGTTAATAATTAAAAAATTTAGGTTTGTATAAAAAAAATAATCGTTTCAAATATTGGGAAATCCCCCTAATTTAAAAGGATTTATGTGCGAATATAGGAAAAAATTTTTCAAATCAAACAGTAATCGCACAAGAATTTTGCAAAATTTATCTTTCCCCATTAAACTATTTATAACTATTTTTGTCTAAATTCGTTTTACTAACAACAAATAGAAGCCCGAAAATGAAAATCAATTTATATATATTATCTTCTTTACTTATATCGCTTTTTTTAATAAGTTGTCAAAAAGAGGTCACTCCTACGCTTTCATTATCGGCAACCCAGACAGATATTGCAAATTTTGACGGTAAAGTAGAAATTACTGTAACATCAAATACAAACTGGACCGCAACCATATCTGACATTTGGTGCACAATAACACCTAAAAGCGGCAATGGTAATGGTGTAATTACTATAACAGCTTCGGACAACTTCTCGTCTGAATCGAGGAGCGCCACTCTTCAGGTTATTTGTCAGGAACTTAAAAAAACAACTGTTATTAACCAAAGCTTTTCTCAGTTGACAGTGGATTCGGAAAATCTGGCGTTTCAAAGGGAAGCCGGAACAAAGAACATGGCAATATCGTCCAATGCAAAATGGCAGCTGGACATGTCAGCAACTGCTTCATGGCTGACTGCCAGTATTACAAGCGGCGAAGGCAACGGGAATGTCTCATTTACAGTTTCGGCTAATACAGCCGGACCTTCCAGGTCGACAACTGTAATAATAAAGTATGGATCTTCTCAGAAAGTAATTAATGTATCGCAGAATAAGAGCCAGAATACTGCACCTACTGCTCCTGCGACATTGGCTCCTGCTGACGGGGCAACAAACGCAAAGACAATTCCAGGTTTTACATGGACGGCTTCTTCCGATCCGGATAATGACCCTATAACATATACTGTATCCTATTCAAAGGACAATGTCAACTGGACGGATCTCACAACTACAGCAACATCGTTATATATAAAATCACATCTTAGTGAGAATACACTTTATAGCTGGAAGGTAAAGGCAACTGATTCCGAGGGTGCATCTTCTACATCGGCTGTTGCTTCATTCACTACAGGGCTCAAAAGCGGGTATGCCGACGGTGAATACAGGATTCACATAAACTCTACGGCAGGTGTAAGCGGAAAGGCTGCAGAGATACTATTTCTTGGCGATGGTTACACAGCTGCTGATTTTCAGGAGGGAGGTCTCTTTGAACAACACATAACAGAAGGTATAGATCACTTTTTTAATATTGAGCCATACAAGAGCTACAAAAACTTCTTCAGAGTGTACAAACAGGCCGCTTATTCTATAGACAACGGGGTTACACAGGTAGACCTGAGCATAACAAAAAATACTGCATTCAGTTCTAGTTTCAATGGCGGTTCCTCTATCTCTGCAAATAACGATGAGGTTTTCCGTTATGCAAAAATGATTCCCGGAGTAGATGATGCAAGGCTTAAGAAGATGCTGGTAATACTAGTAATTAATCAGGACAGATATGCAGGAACCACTTTTATGTGGAGTGACGGAACTGCAGTGGCCCTTTGTCCTGTTAGCAGGTCGGCTTCAGAAGGCAGTAAGTTCAAGAATGTAATATGGCATGAGGGAGGAGGACATGGATTCGGTGGACTAGGCGATGAGTATATAAATTTCAACAACCAGACTCTTCCTGCCGAAAATAAGACAGAGGCGTTAAACTGGAGCAGTTATGGATTCTTTGCCAATATTGAAGTGGCATCAGATTCCACAACTGTCAAGTGGAAGCACTTCTTCAAGAGGCAGGGATATGACGAAAAAATGGGAGGAAGGGTAGGTATCTATCAGGGAGCCTATTACTACTCATTTGGTGCCTGGAGACCTGAGGTTTCTAGTTGTATGATACACAACGAGCAATATTACAATGCGCCAAGCAGGGAGGCTATGGTAAGGAAGATTCTTACAAACTCAGGCTACACCTATGATCTTGATGAATTTATAAGGCTAGATGTACAGAAAATGCCTGCAAATGCCGTGATGCTTTATACAAAAAGTGTGAATCCGTTGTTGTTTGTTCCACTCGCCCCTCCTGTATTTATAAGGAGATAATTGGGATCAAATGAAATATTAAGTGGAGCGGGCATAAGCTTCTCACGTAGTTAGAAATTGCCGTTGTACTATTTTTACATCTCAAATATTGATTGTGCTATAGTCTGAAAGGGCATTGCAAAGGATGCATTTGGGCACCCACTTCGTGAGTGCAGCGTAAAAAAACAAGTTGTGCCCCTTGCATCTGATATGCGTTGGCAAACTCATGGGGCATCTTTGTTTTTTAGCAGAACGAACGAATAGTGGGTAAATGCGGTTGCATGCCCTGGCAGGCTATAGCACTTCAAGCTAAAAGAGATGTAAAAAAAGAAGAACACTCACATTTGAACTTGAAATATATGCTCCTCCTACTTTTCAACTTGATCCGATAAATATGGGATAGTGACAGATAAAAAGGCCGGTTCGATTTGAACCGGCCTTTTTACACCAAAAATTTGTTTGTACTTAACTTACTCTTTTTTACTTTTAACCATCCTCTGATAGTCATCCATAGAGGCTACAA
>JGI24731J21663_1000759_pt1 | contig 30537 bp, 28 predicted proteins | sample EPASupsiteHSE605_FD_21663 | JGI IMG/M metagenome (IMG submission 21663) | reverse complement strand
TCCGCGACGGTGAAATCCTGGCGGAGAAGACCCTCAACCGGCGGCTGGGGGTGATCGGCGGCCTGTCGATCCTCGGCACCACCGGCATTGTCCGGCCCATCTCGGCCAAGGCCTGGACCGACACCATCGAGGCCTCGATGCAAGTGGCTAGGGCCATGGGCCTGACCGAGGCGATCCTGGCCACCGGCCGTACCTCCGAGGCCATGGTCCAGGGGCTGTTGCGGCTGCCCGAGGAGAGTCAGGTGATGATGGGCGATTACCTCCACTACGCCCTCGAAGCCGCCCAGCGGCACGGTTTTTCCCGCCTTCATCTCGCCGGGATGTGGGCCAAGCTGGTCAAGGCGGCCCTGGCCGTGCCCCAGACCCATGTCCGCAACGGCGCCCTGGAGACCCGACAGGCCGCCGATCTCCTGGCCGAGCTGGGGCTGGACCCGGCCACCGCCGCCGCCCTGCGTACCGCCAACACCGCCCGCGAGATCTACGACCGGCTCAAGGCCATGGGCCGCCTTGACCTGATCGCGGCGGTCTGCCGCCAAGCCAAGCAGCAGGCCGAGCTGTGGTCCGGCCTGCCGGTGCGGGTTTATCTGGTCACCTCAGAGGAGGGTGTGGTGTATGTCACGGATTGAACTGATCGGCATCAGCGGCAAGGCCCTTTCCGCCGAGCACTGGCCGCTCTTGCGCCGTTGCGCCGCCATCGTCGCCTCCCGCCGCCACCGCCCCCTGGTGGCCAGCTTGCTCCACCCCCTGATCGACATCGCCCCGGTGCCCGCCATGCTCGCCCGGGTGGAGGAGGCCCTGGGGACGGGCGATGTCGCGGTCCTGGCCAGCGGCGACCCCCTGTTCTTCGGCATCGGCCGCACCCTGATCGACCGGTTCGGTCCGGACCGGGTGGCGGTCCACCCGGCGCTCTCCGCCGTGCAACTGGCCTGCGCCCGCCTCCGCACCCCCTGGGACGACCTCGCCCTGCTCAGCCTCCACGGCCGGGCGGCCGTAAACCTCCCCGGCCGCATCCTCCGCCATGAGCGGGCGATGCTGTTCACCGACGGCCACAACAGCCCGGACCGGGTGGCGGCCAGCCTGCTCGAAGCCCTGAAAGCCTGCGAGGACAGCGAACGCATCGCCACCATCCGCATCCGGGTGGCGGAGAATCTGGGCCTGGTCGACGAACGGCTGACCAGCGGCAATCTTGCGGAGATCGCCGCCCTGACCTTTGGCCCCCTGAACATGATGCTGATCGAGCAGCCGCTCCGGCCGGCAACGATCCGCTTCGGCCTCCGGGAAGACGAAATCGCCCATTCCCGCGGCCTGATCACCAAGGACGAGGTCCGCGCCGCCACCCTCCACCGCCTGCGGCTGCCCGCCGAGGGCGTCTTCTGGGACATCGGCGGCGGCTCGGGCTCGGTCTCCCTGGAGGCGGCCGGGCTCTGCCCGGAACTCGCCATCCACACCATCGAGAAAAAACCGGAGGAGCAGGCCAACATCCGCGCCAACATCCGGCGCCACGGCGCCTACTCCATCCACCTGGTCTGCGGCGAGGCCCCCGAGGCCCTGNCCGCCTTGCCCCCGCCGGACCGGATCTTCATCGGCGGCAGCGGCCAACGGCTCGCCGCGATCATCGACCCGGCGGTGGCCCGGCTGGCCGACGGCGGCCGGATCGTGATCAACGCCGTCCTGCCCCAGACCGAGACCACGGCCCTGGCCTGCCTCACGCGGCTGGGATTGCGGGTGACCGTCTCCACCCTGGCCGTGACCCGCAGGCAGGTCCCCGGCGGCGAATCCCAGCCATTCAACCCCATAACCCTTATCACAGGCGACAAATGAAGAGCGACAATCCCCCCTCGCGGACCGGCCATCTCTACCTGGTCGGCGTGGGTCCCGGCGACCCGGAACTGATGACCTACAAGGCGGTGCGCATCCTGACCGCGGCCCGGGTCTGGGCAGTGCCCACGGCCAGGGAAAACAGCCTCAGCAGCGCCCAACAGATCGCCGAACAGATGGTGCCGGACAACGGCCGCACCATCCTTTCGCTCTGTTTTCCGATGAAAAAGGTCTACCTCGGCCAGGAGGCCGACGACCAATTGCTGACGGCCTGGCGGAAATCGGCGGCCGAGGTGATTCGTCATCTCGACCGGGGTGAAGACGTGGCCTTTCCCACCCTGGGCGACGCCACCCTCTACTCCACCGCCTTCTACCTCCTGGCCATGATCCAGGAGCAGCGGCCCCAGATACCGGTCACCGTGGTCCCCGGCATCACCGCCATGGCCGCCTGCGCCGCCTCCCAGTCGAGCCCGCTCGCCCTGGGCGACGATGTCCTGGCCGTGGTTCCGGCCGCCTTCGAGGACGACCGGCTGCGGGGCATCCTCATCAACCTCGACGCGGTGGTGCTGATGAAGGTCCATAAGCGGATCGATACCCTGATCGACCTGCTCGAGGAGCTGGGACTGGCCGACTGCGCGGTGCTGACCGAACGCTCGGGCATGGCCGACGAACGGGTCTACACCGACATCCGCGAGGCTCGGGGCCGCGCCCTGCACTATTTTTCGACCATGGTGATCCGCAAAAAAAAGGTACAGGTGTCCAATGAAACAGACGCACACGCCGCCTGAGGCAGCCCGCCATCCCGTGGTCTTTCTCGGCGCCGGGCCGGGCGACCCGGAACTGATCACCCTCAAGGGCCGCCGTCTGCTGGATCAGGCCGATGTCGTGGTCTATGCCGGCAGCCTGGTCAATCCCGCCCTGCTCGACGGAATTGCGGCCACCTGCCACGACAGCGCCAGCCTGGATCTGGAGGCGATCATGGCCCTGCTCGCCCAGGGCTTTCGCCAGGGGTTGCGGGTGGTGCGGCTGCACACCGGCGACCCGGCCATCTACGGGGCGATCCGCGAACAGATGCAGTGGCTGGATCGGGCCGGCATCCCCTACGAGGTGGTGCCCGGAGTCAGCTCGGCCTTTGCCGCCGCCGCCGTTTTGAAGAAGGAGCTGACCGTGCCCGAGGTCACCCAGACGGTGATCCTCACCCGCCAGGCGGGCCGCACCCCGGTGCCGGAGCGCGAATCGCTGCGCAACCTGGCCCGAGCCCAGGCCACCATGTGCATCTTCTTGAGCGTGGCGATGATCGGCCGGGTGGTCGACGACCTGACCTCCGGCGGTTATCCGCCGGAGACCCCGATCGCCGTGGTCGAGCGGGCCAGCTGGCCGGATCAGCAGATCGTCCGCGGCACCTTGGCCGACATCGCCGCCACCATCGAAGCCTCGCAGATCAAGAAGACGGCGATGATCGTGGTCGGCCCGGCCCTGGCCGAGGACAGCCGGATCGCCTCCCAACTCTATGACGCCGGCTTCACCCACGAATACCGCTGAGCCCGGCTCCGGACGGGGCTTGGCCGTGCTCGGGCTCAGCCGGGGCGGCTGCGTGCTGGGCCGGCGGCTGGCCGAGTCGCTGGGCGGCGATTTCTTTGCCTGCCGGGGACGGATGGCCGCAGTGATAGCCGAGGTCTGGGCAAACTATCGCGAGATCATCTGCATCATGGCCACCGGCATCGTGGTCCGCACCATCGCCCCGCTGCTGCGCGACAAGTACCACGATCCGGCCATCGTGGTCTGCGACGAACAGGGGCAATTTGCCATTTCGCTCCTCTCCGGCCACCTCGGCGGGGCCAACGGGCTGGCCCGGCGGGTGGCGACGGTCACCGGCGGCCAGCCGGTGCTGACCACCGCTTCCGATGTCCTGGGCCGCACCGCGCTGGACCTCTGGTGCCGGGAGTGGGGCCTGACCCCTGGCGACAAGGCCGCCTTCACCCAGGCCATGGGTCGTCTGGTCGACCAGGGGACGCTGACCCTGTGGAGCCGCTATCCCCTGCCGGACCTGACGCCGGATCTCCAGCCGGTGGCGGAACGGGCAACCGCCGATCTGCTCATCGACAGCCGGNCAGAGGGGGGCGGCCGGGCGGCCCTGCTCCACCCCAAAGCCCTGGTGATCGGTATCGGCTGCAACCGGGGCACGCCGGCCGAGGCGATCGCCCGCGCCGTGGCGGCCACCTGCGACCAGCATCATCTCGCCCCCCAGGCCATCGCCCGCCTGGCCTCGATCGATCTCAAACAGGACGAGGCAGGGCTGCTCGCATTCGTCCAGCAGCAGGACTTGCCCATCGATTTCTATACCAAGGACCAGTTGAACCAGGTCGAGGGCGTCGGCACCTCCGCGGCAGTGCAGCGGGCCACCGGCGCCAAGGGCGTGGCCGAACCGGCGGCCCTGCTCAGTGCCGGATCGGGCGGCACCCTCCTGGTCGCCAAGATGAAATGGACCGACGTCACTACCGCGGTGGCCGAAATCGCCGATCCGCTGGGACGAAAGGATGGGAAAAAATGAGCTTGTTCGCCACTTCGCTCATTCTCAGCTTGATAAATACGTTAAAGGGCCATTGCTTGCTGTCATTTCGACCAAAGGGAGAAATCTCCTGCAAGAACGAGATTTCTCCTCGCTGTGCTCGTCGAAATGACAAAATACCCGTTGCCCCTTTTTCGCGCAGCCATCGATTTTGACAACACACAAGGAACAACGCACGATGACAACAGCACAACAACGAACCCCCGGCTCTCTCACCGTCGTCGGCCTCGGCCCCGGCGCCATCGACCTCATGGCCCCCCGGGCCCGCACCGCCCTGGAGCAGGCGGAAATCGTGGTCGGCTACCGCACCTATCTCGACCTGGTCCGCGACTGTCTCAATCCCGCCAGCGAGGTGATCTCGTCTTCGATGATGCAGGAGATCGACCGCTGCCGCACCGCCCTGGAGCTGGCCGAAACCGGCCGCCGGGTGGCGCTGGTGTGCGGCGGCGACCCCGGCATCTACGCCATGGCCGGGCTGGTGTTCGAGCTGGCCCAAGCGATGGACGCCACCGCGCCGATCGACGTCATCCCCGGCATCGCCGCCCTCAACTCCTGCGCCGCCGTTCTTGGCGCGCCGCTGATGCACGATTTCGCCGCCATCAGCTTGTCGGACCTGATGACCCCCTGGGAGCTGATCGAGCGCCGCCTCGAAGCCGTGGCCCCGGCCGATTTCGTGGTGGTGATCTACAATCCCAAATCCAAGAAACGGACCGACCAGATCGTCCGCGCCCGCGAGATCATGCTGGCGCACCGCTCCTCCGACACCCCGGTGGGCATCGTTTCCGGCGCCACCCGCGAGCACGAGACCGTGCGGTTGACCACCTTGGAGAAGATGCTCGACGAGGAGATCGGCATGCAGACCACGGTCATCATCGGCAACTCGCAGACCTTTGTCTGGCGCGACAAGATGGTAACCCCAAGGGGGTACAGCAGGAAGTATGGGTTGTGAGCGAGATCAAGATGCGCACGATACTGCCCACGATGTGACAGCCTTCTATTGAAGGTGGAGCACGGGGACGAGCGAGGCGGCGATAGAGGACACTTCCCCAAGAAAACAGGGTTCCGGCGGGAAGAACATTTGAAAAAATGAACACCGCTTCATCTTCAAGCAAATATAACGACTTGGCCTCACCCTGTCTTTGAAAGGCACCACCCCATGCCCCAAGAACGCTTCTTCACCGATCCCCGCCTTCCTTTTGCCGAAGGCCGCTCGTCGCGGCAGAGCAGCCGCACCTTCAAGCCGCACATGCACCGGTGCTTCAGCATCGGCGCGGTCGAGGAAGGGGAAATCCGCTACCGGGTGGAGGAGCGGGGCTACCGGCTACGTCCCGGCGGCCTCGCCCTGGTCAACCCCGAAACCCTGCACGCCTGCAACCAAGAGGAGACGGCCCCGCGCAGCTATTGCATGCTCTACCTCCAGACCGACTGGTGCCTGCGGGTGCAGCAATCGCTCTGGCAGGTGGACCGGTTCGTGCCGGTACGCCTGGCCCTGCTCGAAGACACACAGCTCTACGAGCGCTATGTCAACGCCATGGAAACCCTGATGGCGCCAAGGCCGTTGCTGGAAAAGGAACAGCACCTGGTCGAACTGATGGCGGCGGTGTTCCTCCGGGCCTGCAATCCGGGTGAACCGGTCCGGCCACCCGCCCAGCGGATCGAGCAACTCAAGACGCTGTTGGCGGCCGACCTGGCCGACGACCTCACCCTGGAACACCTGGCCGTCCAGCTCGGCGCCAACCCCTGCACCCTGATCCGCCAGTTCAAGGAGGCCACCGGCATCACCCCCCACGCCTACCGGACCAACTGCCGGATCGACCAGGCCCGGCAGTTCCTCCGACAGGGCCGCGACATCGGCGAGACCGCGCTCGTATGCGGCTTCTGCGACCAGAGCCACTTCCACCGCCATTTCAAGGCCCTGACCACGGTGACCCCGCGGGAATATCAGGTCAATTTTATCCAATAATTCCTGACCGCGAAGCTCTATACTCCCCGGAAAAAACGGAGGAGTTCATGGAGTTTCTGCTCATCGCCTCGGCCCATTTCCTCGCCCTGCTCAGCCCGGGGCCGGATTTTTTTCTCATCCTGCAGACCGCGCTCCGCCTGCCGCTGCGCTATGCCTTTGCCGTCTGTGCCGGTATCGCCAGCGCCAACGCGGTCTACCTCCTGCTGGCGGTGCTTGGCCTGGAGACGGTGCGGCAATGGACAGGGCTCATGCTGGTGCTCCGCTATGTCGGGGCCGCCTACCTGATCTATATCGGCCTTCTCCTGCTGCGCGCGCCCATGCGTCCCCTGGACGAGAGCGGCCCCACCTCCTTTCTCCACGTTCACAGCCTGCGGCAACAGTTTACCCTCGGCTTTCTATCGGGTATGCTTAATCCCAAGAACGCCATCTTCTACCTCAGCCTGTTCACCGCCATGGTCTCGCCACAGACCTGTCTCGGCCTGCGCGGTCTCTACGGCCTGTGGATGGCCGCGCTGGTGCTGTTCTGGGATATGGGCGTGGCGGTGGCCCTGGGCAACGAACGGGTCAAAACCCGGCTGGGCGCCTGGATTTTTAAGATCGAAAAGGTTGCCGGCACCATGCTGGCGCTCTTCGGCGTTTTCCTAGCCGTCGACTGAAAACGGGACAAGACACCAAGAGCGCTCCCCCATGATGCCGGAAGAGTATTACTTCGAGGAAGGCTGTTACATCATCGAACTGCACAACACCCCGGCCGACCCGGTGGTGTCGGTGGCCCGCGCCCGGGTCGAACCGGGCCGCACCACCCGCTGGCACAGCCTGGTCGATACCGAGGAACGGTATCTGATCATCGCGGGGACCGGCCGGGTAGAGATTGGTGACCAGGCCCCAAGGATCGTCGAACCCGGCGAGGGGGCGCAGATCCCGGCCGGCTGCCGCCAGCGGATCACCAATATCGGCGAGGCGGATCTGATCTTTCTGGCGGTCTGCACGCCGCGCTTCCTGCCGGCGGTGTACCGTGATCTGGAACATACAGAGGATCCGCCCCCCGCATCGCCGGCATCGACCACCACGGTCTGAAGCCGGCCGACAGACAAACCGCAAACGCAGTGCACACAGTGCAATCGCAAGGCACAGGAGGCGCCATGGTTCAACACACGGAAACAGACGTTCTTTGCATCGCCTATGCGGAAAGCGGCCCGGCGGACGGTCCGCCGGTGGTGCTGCTGCACGGATTCCCCTACGACATCCACGCCTACGATTCGGTGGCCCCTGCGCTGGTGGCAACGGGCTGCCGGGTCCTTGTTCCCTACCTGCGCGGATTCGGCCCGACGCGCTTTCTCGCCGCCACCACCCCCTGGTCGGGACAACAGGCGGCCCTGGCCCACGATCTCCTCGGGTTCATGGACAGCCTGGCGATCGAGCGGGCCGTCTTGGCGGGGTTTGACTGGGGCGGCCGGGCCGCCTGCATCGTCGCCGCCCTGTGGCCGGAGCGGGTGCGCGGGCTGGTCTCCGGGGCCGGCTACAACATCCAGCACATTCCCTCGGCCAACACGCCGCAAGCACCGGAGCTGGAGATGCAGCTCTGGTACCAGTATTACTTCCATGGCGAACGCGGCCGGGAAGGGCTGCGGCAATATCGCCGCGAGCTCTGCCAGCTCCTGTGGCGGCTGTGGTCGCCGCACTGGCAGTTCGATGCCGCCACCTACCAGCAAACCGCCGCCTCGTTCGACAATCCTGATTTCGTCGAGGTGGTGATCCATTCTTACCGTCATCGCTTCGGCCTGGTCAGCGGCGACCCGGCCTATGAGGCCACCGAACAAAGGCTGGCCGAACTGCCGTCGATCAATGTCCCGGCCATTGTCCTCCACGGCAGCGACAACGGCGTCATCCCCGCCGCCGGTTCCGAGGGGCACCACCGCTTTTTCGGGTCCGCCTATGAGCGGCGGCTGCTGCCGATGGTGGGCCATAATCTGCCCCAGGAAGCGCCGCAGGCATTTGCGGCGGCCGTGCTCGCCCTCCTCTGAAACGAACCCCACCGGCAACCCGCTCCCCCTGGCGGCACGGTGTCGTGTCTTTGTCGTGGCGTGACGGTCTGCTGTCGTGGTATTTTGTCACGGTTTCGGTCAGGGTGTGTGCAAACCACACCAAAAACCGCACCAGGGAGGGCATCATGTCGATTCAGAAATTGCGTTTGCAGCACGGTTGGTCGCAGCAACACCTGGCCGATGCCAGTGGCTTGAGTGTCCGCACCATCCAACGCATCGAGGCCGGTCATCCGGCCAGCCTGGAATCGCGCCAATGTCTTGCCGCCGTGTTCGAGGTGGAACCGTCAACCCTGACACCGGAGCACACCATGCTGAACGCAACCGACAGCTTACGCAGTCAACAGGAAGAAGAGGCCTTTGCCCATGTTCGCAGTCTGCGAGGATGGTACCTCCATCTGGCCCGGTACGTCGTCGTCATCCTTGGCCTGCTGGCCGTCAACCTGATCGTGACCCCGCAGCGGATGTGGGTCTACTGGGTGATGGGCGGCTGGGGGCTGGCCCTGTTGCTGCATGCGGCCCGCGTCTTTAAACCGCTCACCTTTCTCGGCCCGCAGTGGGAACGGCAACAGGTCGAGAAGCGTTTGGGCCGCCCCCTGTAACGAGGACGAGGACCAGCCTTATCCCCGATCTCTTTCCGCACCCTATCCCTTGAGGAGAACCCATGTCGCGCATCGAATTCTCGTCCACCCGGTTCCTGCCCTATCTCCCCGAATCCTGCCAGGTCAATCCCGGCGTCTACGGCTTCGAACTCGCCTGCTGGCTGTCGCGGGAGCTGGCCCGGGCCGGCTTTGCCACCGGTTATCCCACCAACGAGGACTGGGGCTGGTATATCGAATACGTTGAAGACGAAGCGGCCTTTCTGATCGGCTGCGGCTGTGAGGCGGAGGAGGGCGAGGGCTACAAGGGGACGCCGGTGTCCTGGCATATCATCGTGATGCAGAATGTTTCGCTCAAGCAGTGCCTTGCCGGCGTCGAGGTGCCGGATCTGGATGTGCAGCTCAGCGACGCCATCATCGCGGCGCTGCGGGCGGAAGGGATCGAGCCCCTCCTCGTGGAATGAGGGGACAACCGCTGCTTTTTCCCAGGTCTCTTCCCGCTCCCACGGACGTCACCGGAACGGGAGAACGCCCTCCCTTCAATACAACCGCAACAGCTTGTCCATCTCCTCGGATTTCATGGTGAAGCTGTGGGCCTCGGCAGGGAAGGCGCGGCTCTCCACCTCGGCCTTGTACTGGGCCAGGGCGGCGGCGATCGGCTCGCTGATCTTGGTATACTGCTTGACGAATTTGGGGGTAAAGCGGTCGTAGAGGCCGACCAGGTCGTGGATCACCAGCACCTGGCCGTCGCAGCCGGGACCGGCACCGATGCCGATGGTGGGGATGCCGATCTCCGTGGTGATGTGCTCGGCCAGGGGCGCGGGGATGGCCTCCAGGACGATAGAGAAGCAGCCGGCCTCCTCCAGGGCGCGGGCGTCCTCGATCAACTGTTTGGCCGCCTGGGCGCTCTTGCCCTGGACCTTGAAGCCGCCGAGGCTGGTGGCGGTCTGCGGGGTCAGGCCGATATGGCCCTGCACCGGGATGCCGGCGCGGACGATGGCGGCCACGGTCTCGGCCAGGGCCACGCCGCCCTCGAGCTTGACCGCGTCGGCCCGCCCCTCCTTGAGGATGCGGGTGGCGTTGTCGATGGCCGCCGGGATCGAGCTGTTGTAGGAGCCAAAGGGCATGTCGGTGACCACCAGGGCGTGCTCGACCCCGCGCCTCACCGCCTTGGTGTGGTGGATCATCTCTTCCATGGTCACCGAGACCGTATCCGGATAGCCCAAGACCACCATGCCCAGGCTGTCGCCCACCAGGGCGATGTCGATGCCGGCCTCGTCCACCATCTTCGCCCAGGGGTAATCGTAGGCGGTCATCACCGAGATGGGGGTGCCGTGCTTGCGGTTTCTGATGTCCGGGATGGTCAGCTTTTTCTGGTGCATGGGGTCTCCTTGGCAGAGGTGGCTGCGGTGGGGGTTGACAGAAATTCGATCCGGTGAGCGGGGGTGGCCTCCAGGGCCTTGACCAACCGGGTGAGCAGCAGGTTGACCGGGGTGGGGATGCCTATCTCCCGGCCCTTGGCGACGATGGCGCCGTTGATGACGTCGATTTCGGTGGGCGCGCCCCGGAGGATGTCCTGGAGCATGGAGGACCGGTTGGCACTGGTGAGGGCACAGACCTGCCGGACCCGGTCGAGTTGGCGCTCGTACTCCAGATCGATATGCAGGGCGCGGGCCACGGCCACGGCCTCGGCCACGGCCGACGCCATCAGCGCTTCGCATTCGGGCACCCGGGCGAGGACGCCGTTGGACACCCGCAAGAGGGCGGTGAGGGCGTTGATGCCGACATTGACGATCAGCTTGGACCAGAGCAGGGCGTCGACATCGCTCGTGGTGCGGGTCTCGATCCCCGCCCGGTTGAACAGGGCGGCGATGGCAGCAATTTTGTCGGCTTGGCCGGGCGCGACGGCAAGCACGGTCGGCCCGCTGCCGGCATGGCGGACCTGCCCCGGCACCAGCAGGGTGGCGGCCTGGGCGGTGATGCCGGCGGCGACCCGTTCCGACCCGACCACGGCGGCGATCCGTTCGAGATTGCCGAGCCCGTTTTGGAGGGTGAGCACCAGGCCGTCCTCGGCCAGGAGTTGCCGGGCAGTGGCGGCCGCCGCCTCGGTAGCCCGGGCCTTGGTGCAGATGAGGATCAGATCGGCCTGGCGGCGATACTGCTCCGGTCCGGTCAGCGCCCCGATGGCGATGCGACCCGTCGTGCCGTCCAGGCCGATGAGGGCCAGGCCGTCCCGGTTGATGGCGCGGGCGTGCTCCGCATTGGTGGTGCAGAGGCAGACCGCCGCATGGGGTGCAAGCAGGGCGCCGAACAGACCGCCCATGGCGCCGGCACCGATGATCAGAATCTCCATGCTCCCCTCCTCTCCCGGCCGGCATCGCTGCCGGCCTCTACCCCGTGGCTCGCGCGGGGGTTCTCACTGGCGACAGTTATAAACCATCGCCAAAAAAGGTCAACGCCGAACCCTTTCCCCGGCGCAAGAAAGCAGGGTTTGCACCGGCGGCCGCAACAGGGTAGAGTGCAGGGGTTGGTGACGGTTTTGCTGCCCCCTTGTTCCGGAGAACGACCATGCCCCTGTTTGTCTGGCGTCACAGCAAGCGCTTTTCCAGTTGGTCCATGCTCGACGAACCGCACATCCACCGGGAGAACTATCTCCAGGCCGATGTTACCGTGCTGGCGCCGTCCAAGGCAGAGGCCCTCATGCTGTTGGCACAAAACGGCAACTGGAACGTCGAGGAACTGCACCGGATCGAACCCGAGGTCATCCCCCTGGATGAGCCCCGCATCGTCATCAGCCACGTTGATTTTCAATAAGCCGTGGTCGCCTGCCATCGGTTCGGACCCGATGGTCCTCCGCAAGGCCCCTTGTTCCGGCCGCAGCGCCTGCTTTTCCCTGGGCATCGGGGGGCAAACACGGTATGATGCGCCTATCCGCTCACGGCCACGGCCACGGCCACGGGGCGGAACAAGCAGAACATCCCTCGGCTCGGCGTCCGCTGTAACCGGCGGCCGGATCCGCAGGGAAATCAAGAGTCAGAGGATCTGCCCATGGAACAGTCGGGAACAAACTTGATCGCCAAGAAGGTCTGTTGGTACGAATCCTGTGCCATCCTGTTCGTTATCGCCCTTTCCTGGTTTGACGAAATCCTCGATATTCCCCATGTCCTGCTCGGCGGCATCGCCACGCCGATCAACTGGCGGGAATCTGTTTTCGAAAGCATTGTCATCGCCATCGTCGGCGTCTTGATCATCCGCCATACCTATCAGCTCCTCACCCGGGTCAGCTACCTGGAAAGCATCCTGCCGGTCTGCGCCTCCTGTAAAAAAATCCGGATGGACCCCGAGTTCTGGAGAGATATCAAACAGTTCGTCCAGGAACGCGCCACCACCGAATTCACCCATGGCGTCTGCCCGGACTGCATCGACAAATACTACCCGGAGATGAAACACAAGACTACCGGTGCCGACAACGGGGGAGAATAGCTCTCTGCTGCCTTTGCCGGTGCGCATCCCTGCCGCCTACGACGGCCACCGCCCGCAACCATGAACAATATCCGCGCCCTGTGCCTGGCCGAACGCTTCCGGTTCGATGCCCTCTACGAATTCCTCTCTCATCAGACGCACGCCGCGCGGATGCGCAACGTCATCCACCTCAACCCCGACGAGGACGCCCACGCCTTTCTCTTCGATTACGGCGTCTGTGTGCTCTTTCAGTACGACTACGAATCGGAAAAGCGGCTGATCGACCTGTTGCTGAAACACGCAGTCAATCCCCTGGAACCCTTCATCGAGGAGGAGCTGGAATACCGGCACGCCGGCGAGGCGGGCATCCGCATCCGCAACGACCTGATTGAGGTCGACGACGTCTCCGAACTGACCTTTCTCTCGCTCAGCCACGCCCTGGCCCAGTCGACCAAGCTGGCCTTCTTCGAGTCCTCGATCGAGGAGACGATCAAAAAAACCAAGTACATCCCCGAGACCCTGGCAAAAAAAGGGGCGATTGCGCTCTCCCGCACCAAATTGGCCCGGGAACGGGGCCGGGTCTACCTGGAAAAATCCCACATCATCCTCCAGTTCAACCTGTTGGACACCCCCGAATTCATCTGGGAATACCCGGAGCTGGAGCATTATTACCTGGCGCTCTCCCGCTATCTGGAAATCGCCCCCCGGGCCACGGTGCTCAAAAACCGGCTCGAGGTGATCCAGGAACTGCTGGAAATGATGGCCGACGAGCAGAAGCACAGCCATTCGAGCATGCTGGAGTGGATCATCATCATCCTGATCGCCATCGAGATCGTCCTCTTTTTCGTCAAATGACGGCTGCTGCCGTCGCCACCGGCAATCCCCCCGTCCCTTCCCCCCCGGACCCGGGATGTTTATGTTCTTTCCACACCATCATGCTTCCCCCAACCCCGACAGGAGGACCCCATGAAGATTCTGATCACCGGCGGCACCGGTTTTGTCGGCTCCGCCCTCAGCCAGCGACTCTTGGCACTGGGACACGAGATCACGGTCACCGGCAGCAGCAGCCGTTGCCGTCTCGCCCCGCACCCGCAGCTCACCTATGTCTCCGCCGACACCACCCGGCCCGGACCGTGGCAACAACGGGTGGCGGAGCAGGACGGGCTGATCAACCTGGCCGGGCGCTCGATCTTCAATCTCTGGACCGAGAGCTATAAAAAGGCCATCTACGACAGCCGCGTTCTCACCACCAGGAACCTGGTGGCCGCCCTGCCGACACCCACCGAGACCGTGCTGTTGAGCACCTCGGCCGCCGGCTTTTACGGGGATGGTGGCGAAAACGAAAAAACCGAGGAGAACGGTGCGGGCAGCGGTTTCCTGGCCCAGGTCTGCCGCGACTGGGAGGCCGAGGCCCATAAGGCCGCCGACAAAGGGGCGCGGGTGGTGGTGATGCGCTTCGGGGTGGTGCTGGGCAAGGGCGGCGGGGCCATGGCCACGATGAAAATCCCGTTCCGGTTCGGCCTGGGCGGACCGATCGGCAACGGCCAGCAGTGGTTTCCCTGGATCCATCTCGACGATCTGGTCGAGGCCATCCTCTTCCTGCTCACCGCCGAGGAATGTCGGGGCCCCTTCAACTGCACCGCCCCCCAACCGGTGCGGCAGAAGGAATTTGCCCGTCAGTTGGGCGCGGCCCTCCACCGTCCCGCCTGTCTGCCGGTCCCGGCCCTGGTCATGAAACTGGCGCTGGGCGAATTCGGCCGGACCCTGCTGACGGGCCAGAAGGTCGTGCCCCGGGCCCTGGCCGAAAGCGGCTTTCTGTTCACCTATCCGGACCTGCAACCGGCCCTGCGGGAGATTGTCGGTGGCTGACCCGAGCTTCACCTACGCCTCCCTCTTCCCCTGTTCCGCCCGCGAGCTCCACGCCTGGCACAGCCGGCCGGGCGCGCTGGAACGGCTCATCCCTCCCTGGGAACGCACCCGGGTGGTGCGCCGCACCGGCGGTCTCGATCCGGGTGGCCAGGTGGTCATGGCCATGCATGCCGGTCCCTTGCCCTATCAGTGGCATGCCCGCCATGTGGAAAATATCCCCGGCGTCCTGTTCCGCGACCTCCAGGTACGCGGCCCTTTTGCCCGCTGGACCCATACCCACCGCTTCAGCGACACCCCGGACGGCGCCCTGCTGGAGGACCGGATCGACTACGCCCTCCCCGGCCAGGCGCTCCTGCCCGGTTGCGCCGCCGGCATGATCGACCGCACCCTGGAACGGATCTTTTGCTACCGCCACGCCACCCTCCGCGACGACCTGGTCCTGCACCAGCGGTGCAGCGCCCAGCCGTTGCGGGTGCTGATCAGCGGCGCCAGCGGCGTACTCGGCGCAGCCCTGCGCCCGCTGCTGACCACCGGCGGCCACGAGGTCTGGACCCTGGTGCGGCGGCCACCCGACCGGCGTAAATTCGAGATCTACTGGAACCCGGAGCAGGGTCAGCTCAACCTGGCCGGTCTGCCCGCCTTTGACGGCGTCATCCATCTGGCCGGCGACAACATCGGCGCGGGCCGCTGGACCGTGGCCAAAAAAAAGCGGGTGATCGACAGCCGGGTGCTGGGCACCAGCCTGATCGCCCACACCATCGCCGCCCTGCCGGTACGGCCCCGGGTGCTGCTCAGCGCCTCGGCGGTCGGTTTCTACGGCAACTGCCTCGACTGCTGCATGCGCGAGGAGGATCGCGCCGGAGACGATTTCATCTCCGATGTCTGCGCCCTCTGGGAGCAGGCTGCCCGGCCCGCCGAGGCGGCCGGAATCCGCACGGTATTTCTCCGCATCGGCGTGGTGCTCAGCCCCCGGGGTGGCGCCCTGCAGCGGCTGCTGGCCACATCGGCCCTCGGCTTTTGCCGCCGCTTCGGCGCAGGCGACCAGTACCTCAGTTGGATCTCCATCAACGACATGGTCGGGGCCGTGCTCCACGCCCTCACCTGCGCCACCCTCGCCGGTCCGGTCAACATCGCCGCGCCCGGGCCGGTGACCAACAGCCAGTTGCTGCACACCCTGGCGCGGGTGCTCCGCCGCCCCCTCCTTCCGCCGGTTCCCGCCGGGGTGCTGAAAACCCTTTACGGCCAGATGGCCTCCGAGGTATTACTGGGCGGATGCCGGGTCGCCACCGACAAGCTCCAGCAATCCGGCTATACCTTTCGTCATGCCGATCTCGAACCGGCCCTGCGCCACCTCCTCGGCACAATGTGAACGCAATCCCCCGGAGTGCTGAGTGAGCTGGCAATTCAAAACCATCCTCCTGGTCATGATGACCACCGCCCTGGCCTGCGGTTTTCTCCATCACCTGGTCCCGCCGGCGGTCCTCAATTTCGAGCGATTGCACATCTTTCTCTTCAACCTGTGCAGCGGCGGCACCCTCTTGATCTATGTCACCGAGGGCGGCACCGCCCTGTCGCGCCGGGGCCTGCTCTTTCTCCTCCTGGCCCTGGCCTTTGCCCTCTGCGCCTTTCTGCAGTGGTACCTGCCGGCAATGCTGATTCCGCTGGCCCTGGCCCGTCTGGTCGAGGCGGCGCGCATCGATCACTTCGGCAGCCGGTTTCCCCACGCCCTGTTCTCTTTCCGGGAGCCGGTTCCCCGCAAATTTCACCAGGCGGCCCTGCTCTGCCTTTCCCTGGGCCTGACCCTCTCCAGTCCGGTGATCCTCAACTCGGTCTATCTCCACTGGTTCACCATCGAAAAACTCCGGCTCGACACCTTCTTCCTCGGTTTTTCCTTCCCGGTCTCGCTGATCTCCATGTCGGTCATCTTCACCCTGATGAAGAAAGAGACCATCCGCCTGACCGAAGTGCTCAAGGAGGCCGCCTTCTGGATCGTCAACCTGGGGGTGATCGTCTTCTTCGCGTTTATCCTGGCCGGTTTGTTCACCTCCCAGGTCGCCATTGCCAGCCTGCTGTTCGTGACCGTGGCCTGCATCCTCTATCTCTACTGGCATGAAGGCATCCCCTTGCAGCAGAAGGCCTTTCTCACCTCGGGCATCCTTTTTCTCCTGGTGACCTCGATCACCGGCATCGCCTACATCCTGCTCTCCTTTTCCAGCCTGTACACGCCGGAAATCAGCCATCCCCTGCTCCGCCTCCATGCCTTCACCGCCCTCTACGGCTGGAACCTGAGCGGCCTGGCGGTAATCGGCCGCCACGGCGACTTTCCCCTCCAGCTCCATTCGCGCCAGGTCATCCTGCTCCACTGGCTGACCGTGCTCCTCCTCTGCCCGCTCGGCTATTTTCTGCCGGTTTTTGCCGTGCTGGCCGTGCTGGCCTATACCTGGCTGCTGGTCCGGCTCTTTTTCAATCAGGGCGCGGTGGACCGGCAACTGACCGCCGTCCAGGAGGAAAGCCTGCATCCCGCGACCGCCCCCGCCGCCCCCGAACGATAAAAAATCTACCGCCTGTCCCGCCCCATTGCGGCAATGACGGCAACGCCCTTGTGCCGCAAGCAATCCCAAGCCGCGTTCTCCTCTTGACAGCCCGCGTTACAATTCGTTACAGAGCAGACAATGCGGGGCTTTCCTGACCGTTTCTCCACTTCCGATCGATCAGCCGAGCCCCTCCCGCCGCTCCCTTTCCGGAGGAATCTGATGTCATTGCTCACTGCTCCGCTTTGCTCCTCGGTCCTCGCCCTGCTCTTCCTGGTTCTCCCCGCCCTGACCTGGGGCCAGGATTCGGTCACCTGGATGGAAGCCGTCATGCCTCCCTATTTCATTCAGGACGGCAACCAGAAGGAACAAGGCTACGGTGACGTCATCACCCACCTCATCCAGCAGGAATTGGGCGATTATGAGCATGAGGAAGTGGTCACCAACATCACCCGCCATTTCCATAAATTCAAGCAGGGAGAAAAGGTGTGCAGCGTCGGGCTCTACCGGACGCCGGAACGGGAAGAGTTTATGTATTTCTCCATCCCCAGCTTCCTCACCCTGCCCGCGGTGATCATCATCAAGAAAGAGGCGTTTCCCCAGTTCGGCAACCAGACCACCGTGCGGCTGGCCGATGTGCTCAACAGCAAGAAGATGATCATCGGCCTCAGCAAGGATCGGTCCTTCGGCACCGACACCGATGCCATCCTCAAGCAGCACAAAGACGATGGCACCCTGCTGGAGACGGCCGGGCCGGAGTTGTCGCTCAACCTGTTCAAGATGCTGATGAAGGGACGGCTTGACGGCCTGATCGGCCTGCCCGAGGAGGCGCTCTTTCAGGCGGAACAGTTGGGGATCAGGGACCAATTGATGACCCTGACCATCGAAGAGAATCTGAACGGATATGAATCGTGGCTGAGCTCGGTGGGTTGTTCGAAAACCGCCTGGGGCAAGGCCCTCATCGACAAGATCAACGTCATTCTCCTCGCCCAACGCCCCACCGAACGCTACCGCGCCGCCTATGAGCGGTGGCTCGACCCCAATGCCATTGAAAACTATCGCCGGGTGTACCGGGGAGTGTTTCTGGAAACGACCAGATAACAATTCCTCCCCAAATCGGAAAGCCGCCGGCAAGGCTCCGGCCGAACTCAGCGGATTCACTCTTGAAAAATTTTCTCGACAAATAGGGAAGAAGCGACTTATTGTATTTATATGAGGTCTCTTCTCCTGATGCAGGATGCATCATCATTTTTTTCGAGGGCGCCCCCATGACACCCCATAGCCAACGGCAGCCAGCCGATCAATCCTCGAAGGCCCAGAAAAGACAAAAATACTTCGTCAGCCGCCAAGAAACGGTCACTATCAAATGCCGGGCCTGCGGCAGGACGGAGACCTTGCCCGTCGCCAGCCTCAAAGGGAAAAAACACTCGCTGCAGATCAACTGCGCCTGTTCCGAAACCATAGAAGTCGATCTTGAATTTCGCCAGGATTACCGGCAAAAGACAAACATCGCCGGGAGTTTTCGTGCCCTCTCCACTCCCAAGTCCCGAGCCCGGCAGTGCGTCATCGCCGACCACTCCAACGGCGGCCTGCTCCTCAAGATAACGGATGAAGTGCCGATCAAGCAGGACGACCGGCTGATCGTCTGCTACCGCCCGGATGTTGATTCCCCGCACGAGATCGAGCGGATCATCCGTGTTCGCCACTACGACCGGGGGAGCCGCATCGGCGGAGCCTTTGCCGACACCGATCGCTATTCGCTGCCCCATCCGTACCGACACACCACCGTTCTCCACTGAACCGGACCCCATCTCTGCATGCAGGTGATCGCGCACGGGGCTGAGGCCCCCCCCCTGGCCGAGGCCGCCAGTCTGTTGCGGGCGGCCCGAAAACCGGCGGCCCTCACCGGGGCGGGCATCTCGGTCGGCAGCGGCATCCCTGATTTCCGCAGTCCGGGCGGCTTGTGGACCGTCTTTTCCCCGGAAGAGTACGCCACCATTGAGGTCTTCTCCCGCCATCCCGCCAAGGCGTGGGAACTGTTCCGGGCGATGGGCAAGGTCCTGACCGGCAAACAGCCCAACGCCGCCCACCGCGCCCTGGCCGAGCTCGAACAGCAGGGCTGGTTGCAGGGCATTGTCACCCAGAACATCGACAATCTGCACCAGCAGGCCGGCAGCCGCCGGGTCTTTGAGATCCATGGCGATCATCAACACCTGCACTGCCTGCACTGCGGCGACCTGATCCCGGTTGCGCCCAGCCACTATCAGACGGTCGAGGTGCCGCGTTGTGCCCGTTGCGGCTTCCCCCTGAAACCGAACGTAGTCCTCTTCGGCGAAGCGGTCCGCGACCTTGAGGCGATCCACGAGTTCATCGCCGACTGCGATCTGCTGTTGGTGATCGGGACCTCGGCCCAGGTCTATCCGGCCGCGGCCCTGCCTTCCCTGGTCCGGCACAACGGGGGCCGGATCTTTGAGTTCAACCGGGAACCGGCCCTCGAAGGCCGAACCCGGCCCGGCGATGTCTTCTTCCCGGGCGATGTCGTCCACTCCCTGCCGGCGCTGGTCAAGGCCTGCCGGGAATACTGACCCCGCCGTCTCCGGCCCTTAGCCGGCGATGCCTTGCCTTTCCCCCGGATTAGCTGTACTGTAATTTATAATGCTGACAGCATTCCCCTGTACCATTTTGAACATCCCGAGACGAGGACCTGACCCATCCTGATCAGGTGTTTTTTGTTGCCGGCGACCACGCGCCTGTTTTTCCGAACCGGGCAAAAGCGGGTGGGGCTCAGACCACACCCCGGGTCGACCTGCCGGAACGATCGGGAGCCGTATCCCATGCAGAAGCCCTCTTTTCTTGAACACGTGGATTGATCACCATGGGAAAAATTGCCATTATCGATGACGATGCCGTCTTTCGGGTCCTGCTCTCCGAGCACTGCCAACAGCTCGGGCATGCGACGGAGGCCGTGGGCAGCATCGAGGCCGGCAAGGTCCTGCTGGCGCGCTGGCCGGCCGACCTGGTCTTCCTTGATGTCAGCCTGCCCGACGGCAACGGTTTGGAGGCCCTGCCTTTTATCCAGGGGCTCGCCTCTGCCCCCGAGGTGATCATCATTACCGGCATGGGGGATGCCGATGGGGCGGAACTGGCGATCAAGAACGGGGCCTGGGATTATCTGCAAAAACCGCTTACCCGCCAGGAGGTCCTGCTCCATATCCGGAGGGCCCTGGAATACCATGAGAAAAAGGTCCAGCGTTCCGGCCAGATCAGTCTCAAGCGCGATGAAATTGTCGGCAAGAGCAAGGCGATCTCCCTTTGCCTCGATCAGGTGGCCCACTGCGCCGCCACCGAGTCCGGGGTGCTGATTACCGGCGAGACCGGGACCGGCAAGGAAGTCTTTGCCCGGACCATTCATGCCAACAGCCAGCGGGCAAAAGGTCCCTTTATCGTGGTCGACTGTACCAGCCTGCCGGAACAACTGGTGGAAAGCATCCTTTTTGGCCATGTCAAAGGGGCGTTCACCGGGGCCAATGCCGACCGCAAGGGCCTGATCGAGCAGGCCGACGGCGGCACCCTGTTTCTCGACGAGGCGGGTGAACTCCCCCTGGAAACGCAGAAGAGTTTTCTCCGCGTCCTCCAAGAACGCGTTTTTCGGCCGGTGGGCAAAGATCGGGAACAACGAAGCGATTTTCGGTTGATTGCCGCCACCAACCGCGACCTGAGGGACATGGTTTGCCGGGGGCTCTTCCGCAGCGATCTCTACTTCCGGATCAACACCTTCAACATCCACTTGCCGCCGCTCCGGGAACGGGGACAGGACATCGAAAAACTCGTCATGAGTTTCGTCTTCTCCATCTGCCGCCGCAACCATCTGCCGATCAAGGGGGTTGTCCCCGAAACCCTGGAAACCCTGGCGGCCTACCATTGGCCAGGCAATGTCCGCGAATTGGAGAACACCCTGGAAAAGGCGATCATCGCCGATCCCGGCGATCCGGTCCTCTACCCCATTCACCTCCCCCCGGAGATCCGGCTTTCCCGCATCCGGACCAAGGTTTCGCAAAAATGCGAGCAAACGCCAGCGGGCTCCAGCCCTTCCCTCCAACCCGCTTCTGACCGCATCGCCTTCCCCGAGGCCCTGCTCACCTTCAAGGAGTATCGCCGGCAACTCACGGCCGATATCGAAAAGCACTACCTGCAACGGTTGCTCAAAGAGACCGAAGGTGATATCACCAAGGCCTGCGCCATCTCCGGCCTGAGCCGCTCCCGCCTCTATGACTTGCTGAAGATCCACGCCCTCACCGGTTCCACCGAATCCTGTCCGGAATAATCGGACAAACGATCTGTTTCTCTGTCCGATATTTCCTGAATCCCTGACTTTCTCCTCCCGCCCCACCACGCCTTATCCATCCAACATATTCATTTTACTTCATTTATTAGAAAACACCCTCCTGGCACACTTCTCGCTATCTCCTCGGTAACGAGAACAATCCTCTTTCGGGAGGACGTTCACCGCAACAAATGCAACAGAGGAGAACGACTATGAAGCTGAACACACGATCCATTCGATTCAAACTGCTGGCAACCGGATTGTTGTCCGTCCTGCTTCCGCTGGCGGTGGTCGGCTATTTTGCCGTGACCAAATCCTCGGAGGCCCTGATGGCCTTGTCCCAGGAAAAAGCCCGGACCATGGCCGGCGATCTGGCCGACCTCGTCGGCAATCTCCTGCAGACGGAACAGGGAATCGCCCAATCGCTCGCCAGCAGCCGGGAGGTTATCGCGGTCATGGACAAACTGGCCGGCGGCAGCGCCGAAAACAGCGGCGAACTGGTGCAATCCCTGTTCGGTTCCCTGAGCTATGCCTTCAAAGGCATCAACGAAAAACAAAAATACCAGGGGCTGTACATTGCCGATGCTTCCGGGCACATTCTCACCGGTATCCTCGACAGTGGCGAGGAGTACAAGAAGGTAAGGGTTGCGGAGAACGAGGATTTCAAAAAGGCCAAGACCAGCGGGCAAGTCAGCATGGGGGAGATGATCCGTTCCCAGGCCACCTCGAAACTGATTGTCCCCATATCAGCCCCGGTCCGAGCGGCCGACAACCGATTTCTTGGCGCCATCGGCCTGGTGCTCAAGGCAGAGTATTTCACCGACCTCATCCCCGCCAAGAAAGCCGGACAAACCGGCTATGCCTACATGATCAACCATGAAGGCATTCTCATCGCCCACCCCAAGGCCGAATACCTGCTCAGCAAGAACCTTGCCGCGGAAAAAGAAATGCAGGAGATCATCGCGCAAATGCTTGCCGGCAAAAGCGGGGTGGCAGAGTACGTGTTCACCGGTGTGCATAAGATCGCCGGCTTCGCCCCGGTCGGTGTCAACGGCTGGTCGATCGCCTTTACCCAGAACAGCGATGAGTTTCTGGCAACCGCGCATCATCTGCGCACCATCACCTTGATCGTCGTGGCATCGGCGTTGAGCATCGTCACCCTCATCCTCCTCACCTCGATCCGGAACATCGTTCGCCCCATCAACGCCGCCGTGGCCGGCCTCAAGGATATCGCCCAGGGCGAGGGCGACCTCACCATGCGCCTGGCGGTGACCTCCAAGGATGAAGTCGGCGAACTGGCCACCTGGTTCAACATCTTTATCGAAAAACTCCAGTACATCATCCGTGATGTCGCCGCCGGGGTGCACACCCTGTCCTCGTCGTCGACCGAGCTGTCGCAGATTTCCGGACAGATGAACCAGGGCGCGCAACAGGCCTCCAACAAATCCAACACCGTGGCCGCTGCCGCCGAGGAAATGAGCGCCAACATGACCAATGTGGCCGCCGCCATGGAGCAATCGACCACCAACACCAACATCGTGGCCACGGCCTCGGAAGAGATGTCTTCGACCATCGGCGAGATTGCCCAGCATGCGGAAAAGGCGCGGGTCATCTCGGACAACGCCGCCAAGAAGGCCCATGAAGCCTCCAACAACATCAATGAACTGGGCGAATCGGCCAAATCCATCGGCAAGGTGATCGAAACCATCACCGAGATCTCCGAACAGGTCAATCTCCTCGCCCTCAACGCCACCATCGAGGCGGCGCGGGCCGGAGAAGCGGGCCGGGGATTTGCGGTTGTTGCCAACGAGATCAAGGAACTGGCCAAGCAGACCGCCGCCGCGACTTACGACATCAAGGACAAGGTCGGCTCTATCCAAGGGACGACGGCCAAGACGGTCCAGCAGATTTCCGAGATCAACGCGGTCATCATCGATGTCAACGAGGTGGTAAGCAGCATCGCCACGGCGGTGGAGGAGCAAAGCGCGGCCACCCAGGAAATCGCCAGCAATGTCAACCAGATGTCCCAGGGCATCACCGAGGTCAACGAGAACGTCAACCAGAGTTCGATGGTGGCCACCGAGATCGCCAAGGAAATCACCGCTGTCAGCGCCATTGCCGGCGAGATGTTCACCAGCAGTTCCCAGGTCAGCACCAGTGCCCATGAACTCTCGGCCCTGGCGGAACAACTCAATCAGATGGTTGGTCAGTTCAAGACCGAAGAGTCTCTAAACAAAACAACCAACCCGCAATTGATCCGCAACGCAAGACCTGTTGCCCCCCTCGGACTGGGGGCAGGCCGGGCGGCGCGGGCCTGAGGTCGAGTCTCTTTTCCCATCCGATGGCCGAACCCATGAAACCCATACCCGGGCTGACCACCAAGGTCAAAGAGGACGACCCGAACGACCGCATCGTTCAACCCGTCACAACCATCGATGAGGCCATCCAACTGATCGGTCGGCTGGAGGCGACTATCGCCAGGCTCAAGCATAAAATCCAGATCCATCAGGATCACGAACGGATGCTCGTCTATCACCAGGAGCATCTGGAGCAGATCATTATCGAGCGCAGCCAGGCATTGGAGAGTGAAGTCATTGCCCGCAAGCGCGTTGAAGAACGGTTGAAGGAGATGGAAAGATTGGAGCTGCTCGGGCCTGTCGTCGGCGGTGCGGTCCATGATCTCAACAATATCCTCGCCGGGATCGTCACCTATCCGGACCTGCTGTTGCTCAAGCTCTCCAACGACAGCCCCCTGGTCAAGCCCTTGCAGTCAATCAGGCGGTCCGGGGTGAAGGCCGCCGCAATCACCCAGGATTTGCTTGCCCTGACGCGGCACAGGCTGGAGAGCAAGGAGACGGTCAACCTCCATGCCGTGGTGGAGGAATATCTGCGCAGCCAGGAATATCGACAGTTGCAGACGCGTTTTCCCGATATCAAGGTGACGTGCACCTTCCTGGATGGCCGGCACCCTTTCCTTGGCTCACCGGAGTATCTGGCCAGAATCGTCATGCATCTGATCAGCAATGCCGCCGCGACCATGCCCGACGGGGGGACAATCCGCATCATCTCCGGGCATCGGGACCTCGACGCCCCGCTCCAGGCCTACGAACCCATCCCCGAGGGTCGGTATGCGGTGCTCGAAGTTGAAGATCAGGGCAGCGGGATGGGCCGGGAGGAGCTGGCCAGGATCTTTGAACCCTTTTACACCAATAAAAAATTGGGCCTCGGGGGCACCGGTCTGGGCATGACGATTGTCCGGGAAATGGTCAAGGACCTGAACGGCTTCATTGACTGTACCAGCCAGATAGGGCAGGGCTCCCGGTTCACCCTCTTCTTCCCCCTCGCTCCCGGTCCGGATCAGGCATAATCCGGGGACCGTGGGCCCCATCTGCCGGAATGACCGTCTGTCTCCATGCCGGCCCCGTTCCGACGACCTCTTGCGTTTATCGGCGATATGCTGTATAAGAATCGTTTCTATCGCATCCTTGCGTTTCCCCTTTCACGTTTTGAACATTCCAGATGGTTGCCTGACCAATCCCGGTCAGGCGTTTTTTGTTGTAGGCGACCGCGCCCGGCTCCGCTTTTCCAAGGCGGCAACGGCAGCGGTCGGGTTTGACAGTCAGGCTCTTACATTCCGGACGGGGTCATCTGTTAACGGACAACAGGGACAGTTGCCGCAAGGCAGGACCCACCCCAGGATTATCAAGACATTGCCGCTCAGAGGAGTAGCCTGATGACCACAGAGACCTTCGCCCTTTTTGGCCTGCATCCCGATCTGGTGCAGACCGTCACCGACCTCGGGTTCACCGAACCCACCCCCATTCAACGGGCCGCCATCCCCCTGCTGCTCAGCGGCCGGGACCTGATCGGCCAGGCCCAGACCGGCACCGGCAAGACCGCCGCCTTCGGCCTGCCCCTGCTGCAACGGATCACGCCCCGGCAAAAGGGGGTCCAGGCCCTGGTCCTGGCCCCGACCCGCGAACTGGCCATCCAGGTCGCCGAGGCGGTTGGGCGCTACGGCCAGCAACGGGGGATCAGCGTCCTCGCCGTCTACGGCGGCCAATCCTACCAGCAGCAATTCCGCAGCCTCCGCCAGGGAGTGGAGGTGATCGTCGGCACCCCCGGCCGCCTGCTCGACCTGATCAACCAGGGGTCGCTCGATCTGTCCCCGGTCCGGACCGTGGTCCTCGACGAGGCCGACGAGATGCTGAGCATGGGATTTATCGAGGATATCGAGTTGATCCTCGACCGCATCCCCGCCGAACGCCAGACCACGCTCTTTTCCGCCACCATCTCCAAGCGGGTCCAGGAACTCGCCGCCCGCTACCTCCGCGACCCGGAGATCGTCTCCATCACCCCCAAGCAGCTGACCGGGGCCTCCATCGCCCAGCGCTACTACCTGGTCAACCAGCAGGACAAGGTGGCGGCGCTCACCCGGCTGTTCGAGATGGAGACCATCGACAGCGCCCTGATCTTCGTCCGCACCCGGCTCGGCACCGGCGAGCTGGCCAATCAACTGACCTCGCGCGGCTTCCCGGCCGAGCCCCTCAACGGCGACCTCAGTCAGGACGCCCGCATCCAGGTGCTGACCCGCTACCGCAACGGCCAGGTCAAGGTGCTGGTGGCCACCGATGTGGCGGCGCGGGGCCTGGACATCGACGACATCTCCCATGTGTTCAACTTCGACCTGCCCGACGACCCCGAGGTCTATGTCCACCGGGTGGGCCGCACCGGCCGGGCCGGACGGGAAGGTATCGCCATCTCCCTGTTGACGCCCAAGGACCGCTGGCAGCTCCGCCGGATCGAGGACTACACCCGCTTTAAACTGGAGAAGGCCGAACTGCCGACCATCCAGCAGATCGAAAACCACCGCCAGGCCCTGCTGATGGAACAACTGGAGGTTTGGATCAAGCGCGGCCGCTGCCGCCGGGAGCGGGAAGTGGTGGAGATGCTGAAGTTGACCGGCCATCAACCCGAGGACATCGCCGCCGCGGCCCTGAAACTGGCGCGGGGGGACGAAAAGAAACGGCCCATCGATCCCATCACCCCGATCAAGGAAGAACAGTTCAATCCCCGCGACCGGAAAAACGAGCGCTTCCCCCGGCGCGGCGGCCAGGCCGGACCGGGCCAGGGCGGCCGGCGGGGGCCGGATCGCGACAAGGACATGGTGCCGCTGAAGCTCGACGTCGGCCGGGCCGACGGGGTGGCCGTCAACCAGGTGGTGGCCTCGCTGGCCCACTACTCCGGTGTCACCTCCGGCCAACTGGGCAAGATCCGGCTGGAAGCCCATCACACCCTGGTCGATGTCCCGGAGCAACTGGTCGGCCGGATGCTCTCCAAAAACGGCGCCTACCGCATCGGCCGGCGGACGATCAACCTCGAACGCGCCTGAGATGAACCCTCAGGCGCCGGATTTGGCAGGGACGGCTTGTCGTGAGCACCCCACCCCTATGCACCCTGAGCCAACCACCCTCCCTTGAGCCGACTTCCCCCCGAGCCATGAAACCGCCTTGCCGCCGGCGAGGCGTTGATGTACAACTCGATGTCTTCTTGCTGCCCCTCGACCGCCTGGCCGTCCTCCCGTCATTGGCCATCACCGGCCAGGCGCATGGTCCGGCGGGGTTGGCCTGCGGCAGGAGGGGCGTGAGGAAAAGCGACGATTCCGCATTCCGCCGGAGCCCTACGAAATGGATGGAAGAATTCTCATAATCGAAGATGACCAAGAATTGACCCAGATGCTGTGCCTGCGGCTGTCACGGCTCGGGCTTGTCGTTTCCGCGCACAACTACGGCCGCCACGGCCTCGCCGCCGCCACCAGCGAGCCGGTCGACGTCATCCTGACCGCCCTGAACCTGCCCGACCTCAACGGCATAGAACTGTGCCGGGAAATCTCCACCAAATGGCCGGAGATCCCGGTGGTGATCATGACCGCCTTCGGCAGCATGGAAGCAGCCATTGCCGCGATCCGCGCCGGGGCCTACGATTTCATCACCAAGCCCTTTGAAATCAACCTCCTGGAACTGGTGCTGACCCGGGCGATCAATCACCGGAGACTCCAGGAGAGCGTCAAAAAATTGAGCCAGGCCCTCGAACAGGCGCAATCGTTCGACGAACTGATCGGCGAGAGTCAGGTCATGCAGGCCCTGTTCTCAAAACTGTTGCGGATCGCCGATTCCGAGGCCTCGGTTCTCCTCACCGGCGAGAGCGGTTCAGGCAAGGAACTGGCCGCCCGGGCCATTCACAAATACAGCCGGCGCTCCAAGCAGCCGCTGGTGGCCATCAACTGCTCGGCCATGCCGGAGACCCTGTTGGAGAGTGAATTGTTCGGCCATGTCAAGGGGGCCTTCACCGGGGCCCATTCCGACTACAAGGGGTTGTTTCTGGCCGCGGACGGCGGCACGCTGCTGCTTGACGAAATCGGTGAACTGCCGCTCTCCCTGCAGCCCAAGCTCCTGCGCGTGCTCGAAGATCACTGTGTCCGGTCGGTGGGGAGCAGTGCCGAAAAACCTTTCAATGTCCGGGTGATCGCCATCACCAACCGGGACCTGGAGGCAGCCGTGGCCGAGGGGACCTTTCGGGAAGACCTGCTCTACCGGCTGAACGTGATCACGGTCCAGGTGCCGCCGCTGCGGACCAGGGGCACGGACATCCTGCTGCTGGCCGAAAACTACATCGAGCTGTACGCCTCCCGGCAGGACAAAAGCATCACCGGGATGACCAACGCCACCGCGCACAAACTGCTGGCCTACCGTTGGCCCGGGAATGTCCGCGAGCTGCGCAATGCCATGGAGCATGCGGTCACCCTGACCAATCACCGCAAAATCATCCCGGACGATCTCCCCGAAAAAATTCTCGCCTTTCGCCACGATCAGGCTACAAAAACCCATGGCCTGCCCGGTCCGGGTGAATTGATTCCCATGGCGGAGATGATGCAGCGCTATATTCATCATGTCCTGACGATGGTCGGCGGCAATCAGACCCTGGCCGCCCAAATTCTTCAGATTGACCGCAAGACCTTGTACCGAAAACTGCACAACCAGACCGAGACAGATCCGCCTTCACCGACTCTGCTTTCGGGTTTTTTTGGCATGTAGCAATCATGATCCGGGGCAGAATGCCCCATCGGGGCGTTCTGCCCCAACCAACCGTCTTTTTCATTCCACCCCCAACCCACAACCCATCTCAAATAAAATTTTTCAATATCAACATGTTATAAATTCAAACCAGAACGCTTCTTCTGATTGCTACAGACGTCGCTCCAGCCGGCAACACATCCGCCGTTGGCGGCAACTATCGAAGATCATATCAATCTCAGCCGTCCTGCATGTGTCTTTGCCCAAGAGACCACCTTTTTGGCATGATTCATGCTAAATCTTGCAGGTTGATCATAATTCCCCCGATACCCCTAACAATCGACGAAAGGTGCTCCATGACCGTTATGATTGGAATCCATCAGCAACAAGAGAAGGTGGACAAACTCTACGAAAATATGGGCCTGCACGCCGCCGCACTCACTGCGGTCGGCCCTTTTCCCACCAAGGAAGAGGCCTTGTGCTGGCAACAGAGCCTGCGGGAAAAAATAGGTGATTGCCAAATCATCGAGCTGACCGATCCCGAAGACAACAAAACTCCATGGTATGGCTTTTCCTTTGAAAAATGAGGCCCCAGTGACAGTGAGCGCCGCCGGGGGTGCTGCCACCCGCCGGCCCTGGCGCCACGGTTTCGCGACTGCCCGCACCCCCTTTTCCCTGTTCCGGCAACATACCCTCCCCCCAGGGACCTGGCCTCAGTCCGGCCCGCCCGCTCTGAGGCCGCCATCCGGTTTTCCCGTTTAATCCGCTTGCTTTTGTTGTTACTCCATGGTTCCTTTGTCGCCTGTGCCCTCTGCCGTCTTGGGCTTTTGTCCTCTCCGCGGTGAACTCCCCCCCGGGAGAACGAACCGGAGCTCCATTCCTGTCGGACCATTGCTGAATTCCCAGCCTTCCCCCTGAATTATTGGTTCTTATCGATGGATATTCTATTTGCGGCCCTGTGCCTTGTCCTTGCCAGCGGTCTTTTGCCCCTGTTGCTCCAACGATGGTTCCGTTACGCCAGGGGTGTGCACGTCCTCCTCCTGGCCGCCGGTTGCCTGACCGGTCTGTACGGACTTTTTTTGCTCTGGAATCAAGCGGCGCCGCCCTCCTTTTCCTGTTCCTGGCTCCGGACCTTCACCCTCTCCCTGTCCCTGGATTCACTGGCCGCGGTCTTTCTGCTGCCGATTTTCCTGGTCGCGCCGATCATCGCCCTCTACGGCTATCACTACCTTGAAAGGAGCGCGCATGCCGGGCGGACCGTGGTGCACCAGTTCTTTTTCAGCCTGCTGATCGTGGCCATGGTCCTGGTCACCCTGGCCGACACCCTGGTGACCTTTGCCCTGGCCTGGGAATTGATGTCGCTTTCCTCCTTTTTCCTGGTCATCTTCGACTATGAACACGAAGAAAACCAGCGGGCCGGCATCCTCTACCTGCTCTTCACCCAGGCCGGCGCCCTGCTGATCTTCGCCGCCTTCGGCCTGCTCTTCCAGGCCACCGGTTCCTTCGCCTTTGCCCACTGGGCGCAGGCGCCGCACACGGTGAAATTGATCGCCTTTTTCCTGGCCCTGATCGGCTTCGGTTCCAAGGCGGGCGTCTTCCCCCTGCACATCTGGCTGCCCCATGCCCATCCGGCCGCGCCCAGCCATGTCTCGGCCCTGATGTCCGGGGTGATGATCAAAATGGGGATCTACGGCATCCTCCGTCTTTATTTCCTCCTCGATGACCCCGCCCCGGTGCTGGCCCAGACCGTGCTCGGGCTCGGCATGGTTTCAGGCATACTCGGCGTGGTCCATGCCCTCGGCAAGCACGACATCAAGCGGCTTCTGGCCTATCACAGCATCGAGAACATCGGCATCATCCTCATCGGCTGCGGCCTGGGCATGCTGGGGGTCACCTCGGGCAACCGGATGATGGCGGCCTTCGGCTTTGCCGGCGGGATGCTGCACGTGCTCAACCATGCCCTGTTCAAATCCTTGCTGTTCATGGGGGCCGGGGCGATCATCCAACAGACCGGTCACCGCCATCTCGATCAACTGGGCGGGCTGATCAAAACCATGCCAATCACCGGCCGGACCTTTCTCACCGGTTCGGTGGCCATCTCCGGTCTGCCGCCCTTGAACGGCTTTGTCAGCGAATTTCTCATCTACTTTGCCGCCTTTCAGGGGCTGCAATCCCGCGGCCTGGATGCCCTCCTGGCCATAGCCGCCATCATTGCCCTGGCGATCATCGGCGGCCTGGCCTCGGGCTGTTTCACCAAGGTGGTGGGCATCGTCTTCCTCGGCGAGCC
>JGI24731J21663_1000755_pt1 | contig 30585 bp, 20 predicted proteins | sample EPASupsiteHSE605_FD_21663 | JGI IMG/M metagenome (IMG submission 21663) | reverse complement strand
TATTTTGCAAAACAGAATGGTCGCAATCAGGTCTGTTTTTATGAAAGATTGGTTCAGAGCGGACTGATTGCGGAACCTGAAATCAAGTCTGGAGAAATTGAATTTTTTTGAACGCCCTGGAACTGCCGAGTAAGATCCGGGACGATCCGGAAGCCGGTCAGGCAAGGCGGCAGATGAAGGGCGACGACCTCCCCCGAAAATGAGATGCTCAATGTTATCCGTCACTGTAAGATAGGATTTCGGTTGCAGGGCTTGCCTTCCGTGGTCGAAACACGGTAAACAAGACGTTCATTCTGCAACAGAATCCCTACACAGAGGACCAGGGCACGAAACGCCGTCATTCCCGCAATGTTTTTGAGCGGGAAGCCAGGTTGTTCGCCGGAAGCCGGCTCAAACCATGCTGGCATGGCGGCAAACACATGACGGCAAAGATAGACGGTACTTTTATACCTTCCCTGCCCCTGACCTCTGGGCTTCGCCGGCTTCAACGCGCCCTGCGGAACGCGAGCCGACTTGTTGTTCATCGAATGGAGAGGAGCTGTATCTATGAAAACAGTGTATTGGTTACAAGGTGGTGGATGTGGCGGAGATACCTTCTCCTTTTTAAGCAGTGAATTTCCAGATGTCATTGAACTCTTCCGCACCCTGAACATTCAACTGCTCTGGCACCCTTCGCTTTCTCATCTTTCCCCTGCCACCCACGAACAGCTCTTGGAAAAAATCCTTACCGGCGAACAACCCCTCGACATCCTCATGGTCGAAGGATCGGTCATCTGTGGGCCGGCCGGCACCGGGATGTTCCATACCAAGAACGGACACCCCCAAAAGGAACTCGTCTACCGCCTCGCATCACAGGCCGAGATTGTCATGGCCGTGGGAACCTGCGCTTCCTTTGGCGGATTTGGCTCCGATGATGTCGTCGAGGCAACGGGATTGCAGTTTACCAAAAAAGAACGGGGTGGTTTTTTGGGAAAAAATTTCACCGCCAAATCAGGCCAGCCGGTGATTAATCTGGCAGGCTGCCCCTGTCATCACGATGTCATCGCAGGAGCAATAATTTCTGTCGCCAATGGTGTGATCCTCGAACTGGACAAGTATCAGCGTCCTCTCGAATGGTACGGCACGACAGTCCATCAAGGTTGCACGCGAAACGAATATCATGAGTACAGGGTCGAGGAGTCCGACTTTGGCGAAAAGGGATGCCTCTTTTTTCACATGGGCTGCGCCGGACCACTGGTGCCTGGTCCCTGCAACAAGTTGCTCTGGAATCAGCATTCCTCAAAGCCAAGGGCGGGAATACCCTGTTTTGGTTGCACGGATCCCGATTTTCCCAAGGCCACGCCGTTCTTTCAAACCCCCAATATCGAGGGCATCCCGCTCTCTCTGCCCATGGGGGTCAACCGCGCTCATTACATGGTCTACAAAGGCATGGCCGCGGCTGCGGCGCCCGAGCATCTGAAGAATCGGAAATCGAAAGTTTAAGAGAGAAGGACGGAACCCGCATGATGAACACATTGAAGGGAATGAACATCCCTCTGAATAGAGCGGAAGGCGATCTCGAGATCAGGGTTGCGATTGAAAACGGCGTTATCGCCGAGGCATGGAGCGCCGGCACCATGTTCCGTGGTTTCGAAGAAATGATGCGCGGACGTGGAGCCCTGGATGGCCTGGTGGTGACCCCGCGTATCTGCGGGATTTGCAGCCTTACCCACCTCACGGCAGCGGTTGAGGCATTGGATGCGATTGCCGGCATTACCCCGCCCGACAACGCCCGCCGTCTGCGCAATTTGGCCCTGATGGTCGAAACAATCCAGAGCGATGTCCGTCAGGCAGTGCTGATGTTTATGGTCGACTTTGCCAACCGGGAGGCCTATCGCGACCATCCCCTGGGAGAGGAGGCTCGGAACCGATACAGCCCCCTGGAGGGCAGGGCTGCTATCGAGGTCATCCGGGAAAGCAAACGGTTGTTGCAAATGGTGGCCATAATTGGCGGACAATGGCCCCATACCTCCTTCATGGTCCCGGGAGGAGTCACCTCAATCCCCGAAATTTCCAAAATCCTGCAATGTCGAATCGTCTTGGGCCGATTTCGTGCCTGGTACGAGCGCAGCATCCTGGGTTGTTCGATGGAACGATGGCGGGAGATACGAAGCGGGAACGATCTCGCCGCCTGGCTCGAGGAAAAACCGTCCCATCGCGAGAGCGAGGTGGGCTTTTTTATCCGCTTCGCCCGCCACGCGGGCCTGCCTGCTTTTGGCAAGGGCCCCAACCGCTTTCTCTCCTATGGCAATTTTACCCTGCCCCAAGAGACTGCCGTGACAGGTGCCGGCGGCCGATTGATGGCATCCGGTTTTGCTGTCGGAACCGACGTTTCCCCCTTTGCCGCCGCCAACATTACCGAAGATACTTCCCATTCCTGGTTCGAGCGGGAAACCGGACCGGTTCACCCCTCTGCCGGCACGACCAAACCCTATGCCTCGGGCCAAGGCGGCCAGTTGTACTCTTGGATCAAGGCCCCCCGTTACTCAGGGGAGGCCGTTGAAACAGGGCCCCTGGCCGAAATGGTCATTGCCGGCAACCCGCTCTTCCAGGACCTGATAGCAAAAGACGGCCCCAATGTCTTTGCCCGGGAACTTGCACGCCTTGTCCGTCCCGCGCTTCTCCTGAAGCCCATGGCAACGTGGATCGACGAACTCCTGGACAGACGGCGGGACGATTTCTATCACCCCGTCAAGCACATTCCCGATGGCGAAGGCGCCGGCCTGATCCAGGCAGCCCGAGGAGCCTTGGGGCATTGGGTCAAGATCAAGGACGAAAAGATTGCTCACTATCAGATCGTCACCCCGACAGCATGGAATGGGTCCCCACGTGATGAACGTGGCGTTCGTGGGGCATGGGAAGAGGCATTGATCGGTACACCGATTAAAGACCTGAAAAATCCGGTGGAGGCGGGGCATGTTGTCCGGTCCTTCGATCCCTGCCTGGTGTGTGCGGTCCATTGTCTGCACAAGGAAAAGGAAAAGGGTTCCCTGGCCATAGGTTGTAACCGGTGACCCTGTTGCACAATAACGCGATTATGGAACGCGCCCCGATGGCCCCGAAAAGATCGAAACGTTTGTTCTTGTCCTTTCGAGCGGTAGCGAGAAATCCCTTCTCGTCGTCCGGGGACAGAATTCATTCTGCCCCACGGGAAGCTCAAAGAAATTTCTCCCGTTGGTCGATATGACACGGCAAACAAGGCGTTCATTCTGCAACAGGCTCCGGTGAGAGGTTGCATAATCTGTATCGGCAACCGCCTGGTCGCGGAAGATGCCGCCGGCCTTGCGGTATTTGACAGATTGCAGGAAATGGACCCGCTGCCCGCCGGGATCGAGATCGTTGAAGGCGGGTTGGCCGGCCTGAACCTCCTGCCCCTGTTGGAACAGGGGGGCCGAGTGGTTTTTGTCGATGCTGTCAAAGGATTCACCAGGCCGGGTGAAATTGTGCTGCTTGATCACCGGGAGATATTGCATCCCCCCGATGAGGGCCATTTCGACCATGGCGCGGGGTTGGCCTATGTCCTTGCAGTGCTCCCCAAGGTATGCGATGGAGACCTGCCGGAGGAGATTGTGCTCGTCGGTCTTGAAGGGGAATGTACCAGGCAAACGATTGAACGAGCTGCCGGGCTGAGTCTTGCCCTCGCAACTCATGGTTTGAAGGGCCGCAAGTGATGGAAAAAAGTAGAGCAGAGATGCAGTTGGAAATCGACATGCTGCGCCGCGAGATCAAAGTTGCCCGGGAGGCCGCGGAGATCACCTCCGACTTGGTGGTTAAGCAGTTTGAGCAAACCGAAAGAATGCTGCATCGCTTTCAGACCGCCGATGCCGAACGGCAGGCTGTTTTGGATGCCGCAACCCAGCTCTCGATCATCGCCACCGATCTTGACGGCACCATCCGGCTCTTCAGCAAGGGGGCTTCCACGCTGTTGGGTTACAATCCATCGGAAATGATCAACAAATGCAACATCCTCTCCCTCCATCTGGCTGACGAACTCGACCATTACGGTAAAAAAGTAAGTGGCATTTCCGGCTCCAGCCTTCATGACATGAAGGTCTTTGACCAATTTGTCAAACAGAAACACAGCCGGGCCCAGGAGTGGCTGTATGTGTGCAAGGATGGTGCGCACCTGCCCGTGAGCCTGTCCATCACCAGTCTGTACAATCCCGATGGCCGTGCTGTCGGCTATCTTTTCACGGCGATGGATTTGACGCTTCAGAAGCAGATGGAGCGGGAGTTGATCCTGTCCAAGGAAACGGCGGAGGCCGCCAACGCCTCCAGGGGGGACTTCCTTGCCCGCATGAGCCATGAAATTCGCACCCCCATGAATGGCATTATCGGCATGGCCTCCTTGCTGCAAAAAACAGCGCTTGATCCGAAACAACACAATTATGCGGACAAGCTTCTCGGCTCCGCCAATACCCTGTTGCGACTCATCAACGATATTCTCGATTTTTCCAAGATCGATGCCGGCAAGTTGCAATTGGAAGAAATCCCCTTTAATCTCGAAGATATTCTCGGCAACATTGCCAATGTTGTCGGCATGCTGGCCGAAAAAAAAGGCTTGGAGTTTTTGTTTCGGATAGATCCCCAGGTTCCGTATAACCTCGTCGGAGACCCGTTGCGGCTGGGGCAGGTGCTGATGAATTTGGCGAGTAATGCCGTCAAATTCACCGAGCGGGGTGAGATTGTTATTTCGGTAGCCCTGGAAGAGCGGTTGGAGGACGAAATCACCTGTCGATTTTCCGTTCGCGACAGCGGCATCGGTTTGCAGCCGGAACAGAGCAAGAACCTCTTTTCGGCATTCAGCCAGGCCGACGGTTCCATCACCCGCAAATATGGCGGCACCGGTCTCGGGCTTGCCATTTGCAAACAACTGACCGAGCTGATGGGCGGTACGATATGGATTGAAAGTGAACCGGGAAAAGGCACGGAATTCATCTTTACGGCACATTTGCGACTCTCGGAAACAACGCGGGAACGGCAACAGAAATCTCCGGAACTTTTGCAGGGACTACGAGCCCTTGTCGTTGACGATAACGAGGCGGCCCGCGATGTCCTCTCCTCGATGTTGACATCGTGGAAAATCGAGGTGGACACGGCAGTTGACGGGAAATCGGCTCTCTCCTGCCTCGAACAGGCCATGCAACGGGAGTGCCCCTACGATGTGGTTTTGCTGGACTGGATAATGCCCGGAATCGATGGCATCGAGACGGCCAGGCGGATCAAGGCCAACGCCACCCTTGCCAAGATGCCGGCCATGTTGATGGTAACCGCCAATGGACGGGAGGAGGCCTATCTGGAGGCGGACAAAGTGGGCCTCCAGGGTTTCCTTCTAAAACCGGTGTATGCCTCGGTCATGTACAATACCTTGCTGGATATCCTTGGCATCGAATCGATCCCGGGACCTCAGGCCGTCAAGAAGCAGACCCGACCAGCAGATTTGGAGAAAATTCACGGAGCCCATATCCTGCTGGTGGATGACAATAGTATCAATCAGGAAGTGGCAAACGAATTTCTCCTGGATGTCGGCATGGTTGTCACCATCGCCTCGAACGGCCGGGAATGCCTGGATGCCTTGCAGCACGGCCCCTTTGACCTGGTCCTGATGGATATCCAGATGCCGGAGATGGACGGCCTGGAAGTAACCAGAAGGATTCGCCAGGACAGTCGGTTCAAGGACTTGCCAATTATCGCCATGACGGCCCATGCCATGGCCGGAGATAGAGAGAAGAGTCTGGCCGCGGGCATGAACGACCATATCACCAAACCTATCGATCAGGCAGTACTCTATCAAACCTTAAAGGAGTGGATACCGGAAAAACCGTCGGCGACGCTCCCGGAAAAACCCCGAAGAGCCTCCGATGTTGCGATACCGGACGAGGTCTCGCTCCCTTCTCTCCCTGGTATCGACCAAGTGGAAGCGCTCAAGGTTTTGAACCACAACACCCGTCTTTTCGTGAAAATGCTCTATGATTTCCAGAAGAACTACGGTGGGCTGCCGACCCTCTTACTGGAATTGTCGGGGGCGGGCAAGTGGCGGGTAATCCAAGAGAAGGCCCATGCCGTCAAAGGTGTGGCCGGGTATATCGGCTCCGCTTTTCTCATGCAAGCAGCGCAAAAATTGGAAGATGCCCTGAAAGACGATCGGCGCGAGGAGGCGGCGAACCATCTCGTTTCCTTTATCGACGCCCTGGATGCAATCCTTTCCTCCCTCTCCGCCCTTCCTGTTCCGGCAGAAGAACCCCCGGTTCAAGATACAAACAGTCCAAGACGAGAGGTCGGGGGCAGAGAGGTCGAAGAAAAGCTCCGGGTGCTCATGGGGCAATTGCAAAAGGGGGAAATGGCAGCCGAGGAACAGTTTGCGGACGTGGAACACCTCCTCGCGGGGGCGGGGTTCGACGACCAATTGAAAACGATCGCCGCCCTGATCGATGACATAGAATACGAAAAGGCTGCCGAAATGGCAGGGAACGTACTGAACATGGTTCAGCAGCAACGTGAGCACTGATTATGCCTCAGCAAGGGAAAGCGCGTATTCTGATTGTCGATGACGAAAAAATGAACCTGAAGGTGCTGGCCGACCTGCTCAAGGATGAGTATGCGCCAGTACTGGCCAGAGGCGGCGAACAGGCGCTGCAACAGGCGCACGGCGACTCCCCGCCGGATCTCATCTTACTTGATGTGGTCATGCCGGAGATGGGAGGATACGAGGTCATTAAACATCTGAAAAACAATGACAAGACCAAGAACATCCCGGTAATCTTCGTCACTGCGCTCAGCTCCGTCGAGGATGAAGAGCAGGGACTCAAACTCGGAGCGGTGGATTATATTACCAAGCCCTACTCCCCCCCTATCGTGAAAATACGTGTCCGCAATCACCTGCGGCTTGTCCATCAGTATAAACTTCTGGATCAATTAGCCTATCTGGATGGGCTTACGGAAATTCCAAACCGCCGACGTTTCGAAGAGGTGTTCCAGAAGGAATGGGCACGATCGGCCCGCAACGGGACCCCCTTCTCTCTGGCGATGGTCGACGTGGATTATTTCAAACAATATAACGATCAGTATGGCCACGCCATGGGAGATACCGCCCTGCAGAAAATAGCCAAGGCCTTGGATCGCGGCCTGAAGCGGCCAGGAGATCTCATTGCTCGTTACGGCGGCGAGGAATTTGTCCTGGTGCTGCCGGAAACGGATGCGGCCGCCGCAAAGGTAGTAGCGGCACGCGCCCTCCAGAACGTGGTTGATCTCAACATCCCCCACCACCCCTCGCAGGCTGCCGATCATGTATCGGTCAGCATGGGGCTTGTCACCATCCACAGGGATAACGAGACGTTGCCTCAGGCCTTTTTAAAGGCCGCCGATCAAAACCTCTATCTCGCCAAACAAAACGGTCGCAATCGAATAGTGAGCAGTGCGATCGGTCAATGATTTCAGCCGGGGAAGTCGACACCGGATCATTCGCGCCGTGAGTTGTTTTTATCGCGCCGTTCCTGCTGGTGCCTCCGGCCGCTCTCCCTGCTGAGAGGCGGACCGTGATTCGGCCGAACACGTCGCGGCCGGGGCCTGGCCCGCTCTCAATCGACGATTGGCAGCAAGATTTCGCCAGCCGTGACGATCCGGTTCCGTCTCTGCTCCTTCGCCCGGTAGAGGGCGGCATCGGCTTTTTTTAATCCGCTCTCCACGGTCGGTCTCCCGCGCGGGATCGACACCAACCAGGACGATGCTGACGCCGGTGTCGATGCGCCTTCACTCTGACCGCGTCATCTCGACCGACAGGAGAAATCTCTGACAGCAAAAGGGCGGAATTCCTCGCTATTGCTCGAAACAACGAGACAATGCCGGGATACCTTGCCTTGCCCCTGCGTACCCCCCCCCGGTTTCGCCCCGCCTTCGCATTTCTTTACTCTCATCTAAGGGTTTTCGCAGCCAATTAACAAAATCCCTGAATGTCAATTCACCGGCTTATGGAATACATTTTGTTAAATAATAATTTCTATCACGACACCTTCGCTGAAGAAGGTCAGTTTACGCCATTTTGCCGGAACCCGCACGGACCAGATGCTGCAAACGTTCATGCCGTCAAGAACCTGCCAGGCAGGTTGAAGAGACGGTTACTCCAAGGATCGGAAGGACGGAAAGTGAAACATGGCCGAATACACCTTTGCGCAACTTGTCGATCTCATGCAGGTTCGGCAGTTGCTGGAAGCGCACCACCGTCTTTCGGGGATGGCCTATGGCCTCTTCGATACCGAGGAAAACAATCTCGTTGCCGTGGGCTGGCAGGATATCTGCGTGCGGTTCCATCGGACCCAGCCGCTCAGTTGTCTGCGCTGCCGGGAGAGCGACGCGTTCATCAAGGCCCATCTCCGCGACCTTGAGGGGGACTTCCTGGAGTATCGGTGCAAAAACGGGATGATCGATGTCGCCCTGCCCATCGTCATTGAGGGGGAGCATGCGGCGACTTTTTTCACCGGCCAGTTCTTTTACGACGATACCCCGCCCGACCCGGAGTTTTTCCGCACCCAGGCGGCAGCCTTCGGCTTCGATACCGAGAGCTACCTCGCGGCCCTTGCGCGGGTGCCGGTGTTCAGTCGAGAGCATGTGCGCGACAACATGCTCTTCCTGCGGAACATGGTCGATGTCCTGGCGAGGTGCGGTCTCAACAACCTCAGGCTCACCCGCGAGGCGGAGAAACGTGAGCGCACGGAGGAACAGCTCTGCCGACGCGAGGAAGAGTTCCGCAGCCTGGCGGAAAACACCCCCGATACCATTGCCCGCTACGACCGGGAATGTCGCCGGCTCTATGCCAACCGCGCCTTCGCCGATCTGGCCGGGAGACCGATGGCGGAGCTGCTGGGCACGACGCCCTCGGTCTCCCCGGCAGCGCCGGGGGCCGCGGCATACGAGGCCAGGATCAGGGCCGTGTTCCGGAGCGGCCGGACCGACGAGTTGGAGTTGACCTGGCCCGACTGCGACGGCCGGCTGATCACCAGTCACATCTGCATGGTCCCGGAGCGCGATCAACACGGCCAAGTGACGAGCGTTCTGAGCATCGGCCGGGACATCACCGCGCTCAAGGAGACGGAACAAGAGCTCAGGGACACCCGCAGCCGGCTGACAGCGGTGCTCAACACCATTCCCGATCCGATCTGGATGAAGGATACGGCGGGAAGGTTCCTCGGCTGCAACCCGGCTTTCGAAGCGTTCATGGGGGTGAGCGAGGCCGGCGTTATCGGCAAGACCATCTACGACCTCGTGGATGCCAACCTGGCGGACATCCTGACCGGCAAGGACCGGGAAGCGATCATCAGCGGCAGGAGCAGCAGCTATGAGGAACGCATCTGGTCGGCCGGCCACAACCGGTGGACCATCCTTGAACTCCGGAAAATACCGGTCCACGGCCATAACGATCGCCTACTGGGGGTGCTCAGCATCAGCCGGGACATCACCGAACGCAAACGGGCCGAGAGGCTGTTGTACCAGCGGGAACAGGAGTTTCGCACCCTGGTTGAAAACGCTCCCGATCCCATCATCCGCTACGATTGCGATGGCCGGCGCCTCTATGTCAATCCGGTGATGGAACGGTTGAGCGGCAAACCGGTGACTTCCCTGCTCGGGTCGATGGTCACGGATACCCGACTGGTCCCGGCGCCGGTCGGCCAAAGGATCGCACGGTATATCAAGCAGGTAGCGGCAACAGGTTGCACGTTCGAGACTGAAGTGGAGCTGGCCGGCAGCGAGGGGCAACGGCTCTTTTTTCTCAACAGTTACGCCCCGGAATTCGGCCCGGACGGCGAGGTCGAGAGCGTGCTGTCCGTCTCCCGCAACATCACCGAACGCAAACAGATGGAGATGTCCCTGCGCGAGAGCGAGGAGACCCTGCGGAGTTTTCTGGAAAACATGCCGGCCGGGTGCCTCTGGACCGACCACGACGGCAATATCGAATATCTCAACCAATTCGGCAAGGAGCTCATCGGCTATTCCCTGGAGGAGGTTCCGACCCTGGAGGCCCTGTTTGAACGGATCTACCCGGACCCGACCCAGCGGCGCAGGATCGCAACCACCTACAGGAAAAATTTTTTCAAGGAAGAGGAGGTCGAAAAATCGCATGAGTCCGTGGAAACCCACATTACCCGCAAGGATGGCACCAGCCGCCAGGTGATCGTCAATGCCCATCCCGTCGGCAACCGCTTGCTTGCCGTCCTTACCGACATCACCGAACGCGCGCACCTCCAGAACGAGCTGCTCAAGGCCCAGAAGCTGGAATCCCTCGAGGTCATGGCCGGCGGCATTGCCCACGACTTCAACAACATCATCACCGGCATCCTCGGTCATATCTCGATCGCGAAGCACTCGCTCGACCCGGCCTCCAAGGCGCACAACTCCCTCGGAATCGCCGAGGCCGCCTCCCAGCGGGCCGCCGATCTGAACCGGCGTCTGCTCGCCTTTGCCAGGGGAAACAAGCCGGTTAAAAAACGGATCGCCCTCCCCCCGCTGCTCGACGAAACGGTTTCGCTGGCGCTGGACGGCAACAAGGTGCAGGGAATCGTCCATGTCGAGGGTCTTCTGCCCGACATCGAGGCCGACGAAGGGCAGCTCATTCAGGTCTTCACCAACATCCTCATCAACGGAGCCCAGGCGATGCCCACGGGCGGGACGATCACCATCCGGGCCGACAAGGCCGCCCCGCATGAATGCAAGATCATGGGGCTCCGCCCCGGCCCGTTCGTCAGGATCGCCTTCACCGACGAAGGCTGCGGCATCAGCGAACAGGACCAGAAACGGATCTTCGACCCCTATTTCACCACCAAGATCAAAGGCCACGGCCTCGGCCTCACCTCGTGCCATGCCGTCGTTGCCAACCACGGCGGCCGGTTGACGGTCTCCTCGGCAATCGGCGTCGGTTCCACCTTCACCGTCTATCTCCCTTCCCTCGGCGTGACCTCGCGGCAGGCCAGCAATGGTCCCGGGGGACGATCTGCCGCTCCTGTCCCCGGAACGGTCCTGGTCATGAACGACGACAAGCGGTTTCGTTCCCCGATCATCGACATGCTCCACTACCTCGGCTGCCGGAGAACAGCCTGCACCGACGTCCGGGAGGCTGTGGCCCTCTGTCGGGAGGCCAGGGAAAGGGACGCGCCGTTCGACGCCATCATCATGGAACTGCACATGGCGGCAGATGAGAAGGCGGTCCGCCATCTCCTCGCTGAAGCCCCCCAGACCCGGTTGATCCTGTCGGGCGAGTCGGACCATCCGCTCATGAAGCGCTATGCGGATCATGGTTTCGCCGGCATTCTCCCCAAACCGTACACGGTCAGCCGGCTGGCAAAGGTCATGCACGACCTGGGCCGTGCCGGCCGATAAAACTGACATTATCCGCCTCCCCAAAAAAATGAACAGCACTGCTTCCCGACCCGTGGCCGAGGCTATGAACGCCCCCGGGCCAACGATACGAGCTTCCGTGTTTCCCTGGCCCAGTCCTTTGCCGGGGCGCGATGAACCCAACCACGGTGTGCGCGTGATTGCGGCCGCACCATTTCCGCTGGCGGAGGGGGAACGTTTCCTGCGGGTTCTGGCCGCGCCGTGGCCCGACGAGTCCGGCCAGCCCGGCACCCGTCTCGCCATCCTCGAAGACCTCACCGAACAACTGGCCAGGGAACGGGAACAGCATCAGGCCCGGAAGCTGGAGGCGGTCGGCCGATTGGCGGCGGGCCTGGCCCATGAGATGAATACGCCGCTGCAATATCTGGGCAGTAATATCCATTTTCTCAAGGAGGCCTTTCGCGACCTGACGGTGATCTGGACGATGGTGGCCCCACTCCTGCATGCCGTGAAGCAGTGCGAACCGACGACGGAACTCGTCCGCGACCTGGAGGCCGCCCTGGAGGAGGTCGGCCTGCCTTTCCTGTTCGAGGAAATTCCCGAGACCCTGGAGCAAAGCCGGGACGGGATCGGACAAATCGGCATGATTGTCCGGGCCATGCGGGAATTCGCCCGGCCACCGGAAAAGGGGAAGGTGCCGACCGATATCAACCAGGCCCTGAGAAACACCCTGACCGTCAGCCGCAACGAATGGAAATACGTGGCCGAGACAACGACCGATTTCGCCCCCGATCTGCCGCTGCTGCCCTGCCTGGCCGGCGAGATCCATCAGGCCTTTTTCAACCTCGTCGTCAATTCCGCCCAGGCGATCGCTGCGGCAACCACGAGCGGCGACAGCAGGGGCAAGGGGCTCATCCGGCTGACCACCCGCCTGCGGGGAGATCGGCTGGAGATCCGGATCGGCGATACCGGCGGCGGTATCCCCGCTGCCGTGCGGGACCGGATCTTCGATCCCTTCTACACCACCAGGGAGGAAGGACGAGGCATGGGCCAGGGGTTGACCATCGCCCGCAGCATCATCGTCGACAAACACCAGGGGAGCATCCGTTTCGAGACCGAAGAGGGGATCGGCACGACCTTTATCGTCGATCTGCCGCTCAACGACAGCGCCTCTTGCCGGGTGGCTCATAAGAAGTGATCGACTCGGCGGCAGCCGGAGCGATCGAGGGGATTGTGCTGTCCCGCAGGGGGAGTGGAACAGCGAAACTTTTTTTCAACGGAGTGCGACAATGAGAAATTTTAAACTGGGAGTGAAGCTGGTCGGCGGATTTGTCCTGACCTCGGCGATCGTTCTGGGGGTGGGGCTGCTCTCCATTGTGCAGCAGAACCGCCTGCAACATGAAATGGAGCTGATCAACACCGACAACATGCCGGCGATACAAAACATCCTGACCCTCAAGAGCGAGCTGGGCGCCGGCGCCGCCCTGATGCGCACCCTGATCAATCCCTCTTCCCCCCCTGAACTGCGCGAGTTTTCCCACCAGCACCTGCTCGAGATCCGTCAGGCCATCAAGGCGGCCAGGGACACGTTCAAGGCCCTGCCGCTGGCCCAGAAGGTGGAGCGCGAATGGCAGGAGTTCGGCGCCAACATCGCCAAATGGTCCGAGGTCAACAACCAGACGGTCGAGCTCTCCAAGGAGCTGATCGCCATGGACATGACCAATCCCGGCAAGGTCAGGAAGCACCTGGCGGACATGGAATCCGGCCACAACGCCCTGCTCGCCAAGGTGGGCAAGCTGGTCTACTTCAATACCCCGTTCGAAGGCGGCGCCGATGACACCGCCTGCGCCCTGGGCAAGTGGCTTCAACATCTCGAGAGCACCAACTCCAGGGTCAAGGCCCTGGCCGACGAAATCAGGCCCATCCACAGCCGGTTGCATCAGCATGTGGCCCAGGCCAAGGCCGGCGGCGGCGAGGCCAGGGAATTGCTCGAAAAGAAAATCTATCCCGAATCGGAGCAGGTGCTGGGCCTGATCCGCAAGATTGCCGAGATCGCCGATATCGCCGAGGCAAAATTCGAGAAGATGGAGGATCTCCAGCTCAAGGGAGCGGATGCCCACCAGGCCGCCACCCTGGCCGCCATCGACAAGATAGTGCAGCGGGTGGAGGCGGACGCGACGGAGATGGCCAAGGAGGCCGAGGCCCTGGCCCGCCGCGGCATCCTGATCACCGTCGTCTGCCTGGTGGCGGGGGTGGGGCTGGCGGTCGGCCTCGGGCTGGTGCTCACCCGGCTGATCACCCGGCCGCTGTTCAAGGGGGTGGAGCTGGCCAAGGCCATGGCCGGAGGCGACCTCACCCGGACCATGGATGTCGACCAGGAGGACGAGATCGGCGTCCTAGCCAAGGCCCTCAACGAGATGGTGGCCAATCTGCGGCAGATGTTCGGCGATATCAGCCAGGGGGTGATCCGGGTCGACGAATCCTCGGTGCAACTGGCCGCCATTTCCAACCAGATGGCCTCCGGGGCGGGATCGACCGCCGCCCGGTCCGGCCAGGTCGCCGCCGCCGCCGAACAGATGAGCGCCAACCAGTCCTCGATCGCCGCCGCCATGGAGGAGGCCTCGGTCAATGTCAACATGGTCGCCGCCGCTGCCGAGGAGATGAGCGCCACCATCAATGAGATCGCCCGCAACTCGGCCAATGCCCAGGCGATCACCGGCGAGGCGGTCAGCCATTCGCAGAAGGCCTCGGCGCGGGTGGACGAACTCGGCCGGGCCGCCGACGAGATCAACAAGGTCACCGAGACCATCACCGAGATCTCCGAACAGACCAACCTGCTGGCCCTAAACGCCACCATCGAGGCGGCCAGGGCCGGCGAGGCGGGCAAGGGCTTCGCGGTGGTGGCCAACGAGATCAAGGATCTGGCCAAACAGACCGCCGAGGCGACCCTGGACATCAAAACCAAGATCCAGGGCATCCAGGAGGCCACCGGCGTCACGGTCGGGGAGATCAGCGAGATCAGCACCATTATCGCCGACATCGACAAGATCGTCACCACCATCGCCGCCGCCGTGGAGGAGCAGACCGCCACCACCAGGGAAATTTCCCAGAACGTCCAGCAGGCCTCGCAGGGGATCGGCGAGGTCAATGAAAACGTGGCCCAGAGTTCGACGGTCTCCGCCGAGATCGCCGCCGACATCGCCCAGGTCAACGACAGCGCCACCGAGATGAGCGGGGCCGGCAACCAGGTGAAGGACAGCGCCGAGGCATTGTCGGGCATTGCCGAGCAATTGAAGGAGATGGTGGCTCGGTTCAGGATCTGATCCACTTCTCAGGCGAATCAGCACACATTCAATACATTCCTTGGAGATAGATGATGTTCTCGAACTTAAGAATAGGTACCCGTTTAACCCTGACGCTCGGTCTTGTCCTGTTGTTCCTGATGGTTGTCGGCGGCACCGGCTATTGGGGGATCGGGATGTTGAAGCACGAAATCAAGGATTTGTCGGAAGTCGACTATAAACTGGTGGCGGATGCGGCACATTCCCTCGCCGATCTCAATATGCTGCGGCGGTATGAAAAAGACCTGTTCATGAATATCGAGAGTGGTGCCAAGGTTGAGGAATACAAGCAAAAGTGGGCCGATACCCTGCATCACTTTCGCCAGCGCCTTGAGGAGATGGCGAGGCTGGTGGAAGCGCGGCAGGACCAGGAGGCCTTGGCTACCGTAACCAACGCCATCGCAGCCTATGCGGCGGGTTTCGATGAAATCCACCAAAAGATCAAGCTGGGTGAGTTCAAAACGCCACAGGAGGCAAACAAGGCCATCGGCAAATACAAAGAGACCACTCACCAGTCGGAGTCATTGCTCACCGGTCTTGCCGCCGAAGTGGACAAGCACGGTGACGCGCAAGCCCATGAGGTGGTCTCGGACAGCGGCACATTCCAACTGGTGATGGTGAGCGCATCGGCTGTCGCCCTGGCCATTGCCCTTGTCCTGGCCTTCTTCCTCATCCGCTCCATCACCGGGCCGGTAGGCAAGGCCGCCGCTCTGGCCGAGACCATGGCCGGCGGGGACTTCACCGCCAAGCTCGCCATTAACCAAAAGGACGAAATCGGCCTGATGGCGCACTCGCTCAACACCATGGCCGCTCAGTTGGGCGGCATGATCCGGGAGATCGTGGACGGGGTCAACCGGCTCACCGCCTCGTCGAACGAAATGGCGGCGGTTTCCGGGCAGTTGTCCGCCAATGCCCGGGAGACCGCGGAGAAATCCAATGCGGTGGCCGCCGCCGCCGAGGAGATGAGCGCCAACACCCAGTCGATTTCCGCAGCCATGGAACAGTCTACCGGCAATGTCAACATGGTGGCCTCCTCCACCGAGGAGATGACCGCCACCATCAACGAGATCGCCCAAAACGCGGAAAAGGCCCGTGCCATCTCCGAGGGCGCGGTCAAGCAGTCCCGGCTGACCTCCGGGAAGATGGCCACCCTGGGCGAATCGGCCCGCAAGGTCGGGCGGGTGACCGAAACCATCACCGAGATCTCCGAGCAGACCAACCTCCTGGCCCTGAACGCCACCATCGAGGCGGCCCGGGCCGGCGAGGCGGGCAAGGGATTCGCGGTGGTGGCCAACGAGATCAAGGAACTGGCCCGGCAGACCGCCGAGGCCACGGTGGACATCAAGAACCAGATCGGCGAGATGCAGGACACCACCGCCACCACGGTGGAGGACATCGAAAAGATCTCCGAGGTGATCACCGAGATCAACAGCGTGATCAACGGCATCGCCACCGCCGTGGAAGAGCAGTCGGCCGCCTCCAACGAGATCGCCGGCAACATCGGCCAGGCCTCCCAGGGGATTGCCGAGGTCAACGAAAACGTGGCCCAGTCCACGGTGGTCATCACCGGGATCACGCGGGACATCGCCGGCATCAACCAGCAATCCCGGCAGGTGGGCGAGGGCAGCGGCCAGGTGCAGGCAAGCGCCCAGGGGCTGGCCGAACTGGCCGCCCAACTGGAGCAACTGGTGCACCGGTTCAAGGTGTGATTGCTTGATGCCGCCGGCCAGCATTTTTCTTCATCCGCCCGGATGCGGAGAACATCCCGCCGATGCCCGATGTATCGATGTCACTACTGGAGGAAAAAATATGTTCAACAATATTAAGATTGGAGCGAAACTTTACGCCCTTATAGGTTTTCTGTCGGTCCTGCTGATTGTGATCAGCTTTCTGGGCCTCTCCAACGCGAAAGAGGCTAACGACGGACTCGATACAGTCTATAAGGACCGCGTTGTTCCTCTGAAAGATCTGAAGGTCATTGCCGATATGTATGCGGTCAATATTGTCGATACTTCGCATAAAATGCGCAATGGCAATGTAACTTGGGCCGAAGGGCGAAAAAATGTAGATGATGCCGTCAAGACGATTGCGAATAAGTGGAAGGAATACCTGGCGACGACCCTGGTAGCCGAAGAAAAGAATCTCGTTGAAGAGATCAAACCGTTGATGCAATCGGCGGATACCGCCGTGGCTCAATTGGCCGACATCCTGAAGAGAGAAGACCGTGACGCTCTGGCTCGATTTACAATTTCCGAACTCTATCCCGTCGTCGATCCGGTGTCGGGCAAGTTCAGCGATCTGATAGATGTGCAACTCAAAGTGGCAAAAGAGGAATATGACAAGAATTCCAGAGCGTATAGACAGAGTAAAACACTATCCTTCGCGGCGCTGATTTTGGGAGTGGCGCTGGCGGGCGGTTTTGGTTTCATGATCGTCCGCTCCATCACCATTCCGGTGGCCAAGGCCGCGGCCCTGGCCGAGACCATGGCTGGCGGGGACTTCACCGCCAGGATCGACATCCGGCAGAAGGACGAGATCGGCCTGATGGCGCACTCGCTCAACACCATGACCACTCAGTTGGGCGGAATGATCCGGGAGGTTGTGGACGGCGTCAACAGACTCATTGCCTCGTCCAACGACTTGGCCGCGATTTCCCGGCAGTTGACCGCCAACGCTCAAGAGACCTCGGAAAAATCCGGTCAAGTCGCCGCCGCCGCCGAGGAGATGAGCGTCAACACCCAGTCGATTTCCGCAGCCATGGAGCAGTCGTCGGGCAACGTCAACATGGTGGCTTCCTCCACCGAGGAGATGACCGCCACCATCAACGAGATCGCCCAGAACGCGGAAAAGGCCCGTCTTATTTCCGAGAGCGCGGTCGATCAGTCCGTGCTGACCTCCGGGAAGATGGCCACCCTGGGCGGATCGGCCCGCAAGGTCGGGCGGGTGACCGAGACCATCACCGAGATCTCCGAGCAGACCAACCTCCTGGCCCTGAACGCCACCATCGAAGCGGCCAGGGCCGGCGAGGCGGGCAAGGGATTCGCGGTGGTGGCCAACGAGATCAAGGAACTGGCCCGGCAGACCGCCGAGGCCACGGTGGACATCAAGAACCAGATCGGCGAGATGCAGGACACCACCGCCACCACGGTGGAGGACATCGAAAAGATCTCCGAGGTGATCACCGAGATCAACAGCGTGATCAACGGCATCGCCACCGCCGTGGAAGAGCAGTCGGCCGCCTCCAACGAGATCGCCGGCAACATCGGCCAGGCCTCCCAGGGGATTGCCGAGGTCAACGAAAACGTGGCCCAGTCCACGGTGGTCATCACCGGGATCACGCGGGACATCGCCGGCATCAACCAGCAATCCCGGCAGGTGGGCGAGGGCAGCGGCCAGGTGCAGGCAAGCGCCCAGGGGCTGGCCGAACTGGCCGCCCAACTGGAGCAACTGGTGCACCGGTTCAAGGTGTGATTGCTTGATGCCGCCGGCCAGCATTTTTCTTCATCCGCCCGGATGCGGAGAACATCCCGCCGATGCCCGATGTATCGATGTCACTACTGGAGGAAAAAATATGTTCAACAATATTAAGATTGGAGCGAAACTTTACGCCCTTATAGGTTTTCTGTCGGTCCTGCTGATTGTGATCAGCTTTCTGGGCCTCTCCAACGCGAAAGAGGCTAACGACGGACTCGATACAGTCTATAAGGACCGCGTTGTTCCTCTGAAAGATCTGAAGGTCATTGCCGATATGTATGCGGTCAATATTGTCGATACTTCGCATAAAATGCGCAATGGCAATGTAACTTGGGCCGAAGGGCGAAAAAATGTAGATGATGCCGTCAAGACGATTGCGAATAAGTGGAAGGAATACCTGGCGACGACCCTGGTAGCCGAAGAAAAGAATCTCGTTGAAGAGATCAAACCGTTGATGCAATCGGCGGATACCGCCGTGGCTCAATTGGCCGACATCCTGAAGAGAGAAGACCGTGACGCTCTGGCTCGATTTACAATTTCCGAACTCTATCCCGTCGTCGATCCGGTGTCGGGCAAGTTCAGCGATCTGATAGATGTGCAACTCAAAGTGGCAAAAGAGGAATATGACAAGAATTCCAGAGCGTATAGACAGAGTAAAACACTATCCTTCGCGGCGCTGATTTTGGGAGTGGCGCTGGCGGGCGGTTTTGGTTTCATGATCGTCCGCTCCATCACCATTCCGGTGGCCAAGGCCGCGGCCCTGGCCGAGACCATGGCTGGCGGGGACTTCACCGCCAGGATCGACATCCGGCAGAAGGACGAGATCGGCCTGATGGCGCACTCGCTCAACACCATGACCACTCAGTTGGGCGGAATGATCCGGGAGGTTGTGGACGGCGTCAACAGACTCATTGCCTCGTCCAACGACTTGGCCGCGATTTCCCGGCAGTTGACCGCCAACGCTCAAGAGACCTCGGAAAAATCCGGTCAAGTCGCCGCCGCCGCCGAGGAGATGAGCGTCAACACCCAGTCGATTTCCGCAGCCATGGAGCAGTCGTCGGGCAACGTCAACATGGTGGCTTCCTCCACCGAGGAGATGACCGCCACCATCAACGAGATCGCCCAGAACGCGGAAAAGGCCCGTCTTATTTCCGAGAGCGCGGTCGATCAGTCCGTGCTGACCTCCGGGAAGATGGCCACCCTGGGCGGATCGGCCCGCAAGGTCGGGCGGGTGACCGAGACCATCACCGAGATCTCCGAGCAGACCAACCTCCTGGCCCTGAACGCCACCATCGAAGCGGCCAGGGCCGGCGAGGCGGGCAAGGGATTCGCGGTGGTGGCCAACGAGATCAAGGAACTGGCCCGGCAGACCGCCGAGGCCACGGTGGACATCAAGAACCAGATCGGCGAGATGCAGACCACCACCGCCACCACGGTTGAGGATATGAACAAAATCTCCGAGGTAATCACCGAGATCAACAGCGTGATCAACGGCATCGCCACCGCCGTGGAAGAGCAGTCGGCCGCCTCCAGCGAGATCGCCGGCAACATCGGCCAGGCCTCCCAGGGGATTGCCGAGGTCAACGAAAACGTGGCCCAGTCCACGGTGGTCATCGCCGGGATCACGCGGGACATCGCCGGCATCAACCAGCAATCCCGGCAGGTGGGCAAGGGCAGCGGCCAGGTGCAGGCAAGCGCCCAGGGGCTGGCCGAACTGGCCGCCCAACTGGAGCAACTGGTGCACCGGTTCAAGGTGTGATTTCCCGGCGGCACGGCATCCGTGGTCCGGGGAACATGAGAGAGCTCTCCCTGTGCGGCCGAGACGACAAAAAAACCCGGGGCATGCACAAAGACGCGCGCCCCGCCAACAGATGACACGTTGCAAGGAACAGGATACGCATGGCAACCGAAGACGATGAACTATTGCAGGCGTTCAAGGAAGAATCGATCGAGCATCTGGCCGATATCGAAAACGATCTCCTCGCCATCGAACAGCGGGGCGAGAACATTGACGAGGAGCTGGTCAACAAGGTCTTTCGCGCCGCTCATTCGATCAAGGGCGGCGCCGGCTTCACCGGGTTGTTCGCGATCCAGGACCTGGCCCATGCCGCCGAAAACGTCCTGGGCCTCATCCGCGGCCGGAAACTCGTTCCTCGCCCGGAGGTCGTCAATGTCCTCCTTGCGGCCGCCGACGGCCTCCAGCAGATGCTGACGAACATCGCCGCAAACGGCCAGTTCGATGCCGGGCCGCTTATCGCGGCCCTGGACGCCGTTGCCGCCGGCGATCCGCCGAAAGGGGCTCCGGCGGCGACACCTCCGCCGTACGGCGGGGAGCCGGCCGGCAAGGACGCGGTGCCGGAGCCTTTGCCCGTGCCGGCGGAGGAAGAGCGACAGGAACTTGCCGGGACAGAGGCGGCGCCGGACGAACCGGCCGAGGCGGCAGGGGGCGCGGTGCACGATGCCCTGGCCACGCTCGCCGCCGACACGCCCGCGGCGAAAATGGAGACCAGCATCCGGGTCTCCGTCGACCTGCTGGATCAGTTGATGAATCTTGCCGGCGAACTGGTGCTCTCCCGGAACCAGCTCCTCCAGACCATCGGCTCGGGAGCGGTGCACGATGCCGAGGCGGTCGGCCAGCGTATCGACTTGGTGACTTCCGAATTGCAGGGGGCCATCATGCTCACCCGCATGCAACCCATCGGCAACGTGCTCGGCAAATTTCCGCGGGTGGTCCGGGATCTGGCCAAAAAACTGGGAAAACAGGTTGACCTGACCATCATCGGCAAGGAGGTCGAACTCGACAAGACCATCATCGAGGCGATCGGCGATCCGCTCACCCATCTGGTGCGCAACGGGGTCGATCACGGCATCGAATCCCCCGAGGAGAGGCTCCGGAAGGGCAAGGAGGCGCGCGGCACCATCGTTCTCAAGGCCTATCACGCCGCAGGGCAGGTGGTGATCGAGATCAGTGACGACGGCCGGGGAATCGACGGCGACCTGCTGGCGACAACCGCCGTCGCCAAAGGAATGATCACCGCCGAACAGGCCAAGGTCATGTCCGTGAAGGAGCGGATCAACCTCATTCTCCTCCCCGGATTTTCCACGGCCGCGAAAGTCACCGAGGTCTCCGGCCGCGGGGTCGGCATGGATGTGGTCAAGACCAACCTCGATCAATTGGGGGGATCGATCGATATCGAATCCGTGGTCGGCAAGGGCACCACCCTTTGCATCAAGCTGCCACTGACCCTGGCGATCATCCCCTGCCAGATCATCATGACCGGCGACGAACGCTACGCCCTCCCGCAGATCAATCTCGTGGAACTGCTGCGCATCCCGGCCGCGCAGATCAAAACCCGGATCGAACGGGTGGGGGATGCCGAGGTGGTCCGGTTGCGCGGCACCCTGCTGCCGCTGATCCGCATGGCCGATGTTCTCGGGATCGAACGGACCTTTTACGACCAGGAGTCGGGGGCCATCAAAAAAGACCGGCGCCACAACATTGCCGACCGGCGCTCCCGGACAACCCCACTGTTTACCGGCCTCGGAGAGATCGAACCACCTGCCGGGACCGAGGCAACCGGCGACGACCGGCAGCGGCATGACCGGGACCGCCGGCAGAGCCCCGCCAGTGCCCTCAGTATTGTCGTCGTCTCCACCGGGGTGATCAAATACGGCCTGATCGTCGACCGCCTGCTCGATTCCGAGGAGATCGTCATCAAACCGCTGGGCCACCACTTCCAGCAGTGCCAGGCCTATGCCGGGGCAACCATCATGGGCGACGGCCGGATCGCCCTGATTCTCGACGTCGGCAACCTGGCCCGCATGGCCGGCCTCACCTCGCTCGAAGGCTCGCAACGGGCCGGCGAACTGGCCGAGGCGGCCAGGGATGCTTTTGCCAGGGAGCGCGACCGGCAGGCGTTGCTGACCTTCCGCAGCTCGGGAGAGGAACGGTTCGCGGTTCCCCTGGATCTGGTGGAACGGGTGGAAAAGATCAAACAGATCGAGATAGAGGCGATCGGCAGCCGCCGGGTTCTCCAATACCGAGGGGGCAGCCTGCCGCTTGTCAGCATGGACGAGGCGGTCAACGTGCTGCCGCTCGCTGACCGGGAGGACCTGCTGGTGATCGTCTTCCGCCTGGCGGGCAAGGATATCGGCCTGTTGGCCAGCGGCCCGGTCGACGCCATCGAGGCATCCTTCGCTCTCGACGACGCCACCCTCCGGCAACCCGGGATCAGGGGTTCGGTCATCATCGACGGCAAGACGACCCTGCTGGTGGATATCGTTGAACTGGTCGGGCAGCTCCATCCCGAATGGTTCGCATCCCATGCCTCGGCCGGAGGCGTGTCCGAGGGGCACCCCTCGCCCACTGTCCTCATTGTCGACAGCTCCCTTGTTTTTCGCAACCAGGTGCGGGAGGTTTTGGAAGAGATCGGATGCCAGGTGCTGGAGGCTGCCGACGGCGCCGATGCCTGGCAGGTGCTCGAAGAGCATGCGGAGCTCCTCGCCCTGGTGGTGACGGACATGGAACTGCCGGATATGGACGGCTTCACCTTGACCAAAAAAATAAAGAGTTCCAAACAGTACAGTCACTTGCCGGTTATCGCCCTGACCACGCTCGCCGCGGAGGAAGATGTCGCCCGCGGCCGGGCCGCCGGGGTCGACGACTACCACATCAAGCTCGACCGGGAGGAGTTTGTGCAATGTGTCTGCCGGTATGCGAAGACACCGGAGATGGCCTGAAGCCGGTCATAACAGGATAGTTTGCCGACCGCGCCGATCGGTGTGGAGACCGGCGGTGTCTTAATTGATAAACCCATCGAAGAGGAGCAATGGAAAAAGAAACGAATGCGCACGGCGAACTGGTGGAGCTGGCTACCTTCTTCGTCGGCGAGGCCCTGTGCGGCATGGAGATACAACAGATCCAGGAGATCAACAAGCTGACCCTGATGACCAGGGTGCCGCAGGCGCCGGACGATGTGCTGGGGATCCTCAACCTGCGCGGTCAGATCGTGACCGTCATCGACCTGGCCCGCCGTCTTGGCCTGGGTACCACGGCGATAACCCCGCAGGTCCGCATCATCATCGTCAATACCGTTGGCGGTAAAGTCGGCATTCTCGTCAAACAGATCAGCGATGTGGTCACGGTCGATATGCTGGAAAAGGAGCTGGCGCCCGCCAATATGCGCGGTATCCAGGGGCGTTTCTTCTCCGGGGTGTGCAAGCAGGAGAAGGGATTGATCGGTCTCCTCCATATCGACAAGGTCTTGTCGAGCTTTGACGAAAAGTGAACCGTGCATTCCGATGAGTGGGCCTGCCGGTTGCAGAGTGGAATGTTCCATGAGTCACACAAGAGGACCAGCTTTTGAACTATCGGCTTGAAGATCTGATAGATCTGACCAGATTCCAGGAGATGCTCGACAGCCTGCATGACGCCGTCGACCTGCCGACCGGCATCGTCGACCAGGACGGCAGGATCCTGACCGCCTCGGGCTGGCAGGATATCTGTGTGCGTTTTCATCGGGCTAATCCCACGACCGCGGTACAGTGCAGGACGAGCGATCAATATATTTCCGATCATGTCCTCGATGCGACCGAGCCCTTAATCTGCACCTGCCCCATGGGGCTGATCGACAGTGCGACCCCTATCGTCATCGACGGGAAACACCTCGGCAACGTGTTCATCGGCCAGTTCTTTCTTGGGGAACCGGACCCGGAACACTTCAGGAGGCAGGCGAAAAAATACGGTTTCGATGAAGAGGCCTATCTTAAGACCCTGTCCAAAGTACCAGTGCTTTCAAAAGAGCGGCTGGAGCGGAACCTGGTCTTCATCCGGCGGCTCGCCGAAATCCTCTGTAAAACAGGGCTCAAACAACTGAAACTGATGGAGAGCGAACAACGTTTCCGAACGATTTTCGATTCGGTCAACGAGGCCATCTTTCTCCACGATCCCGAAACGGGTGAGATCCTCGATGTGAATGCGGCCATGACCGTCATGTTCGGTTATACCCGGGAAGAGGCCCGGCGTCTGTCCGTCGGCATGATCAGCTCCGGGGTCCATCCCTACACGCAAGCGGAGGCGCTGGCACGCATCCACCAAGTCGCCGGAGGGGAACCGCAAACCTTCGAATGGCAAGGGAGGAAAAAAGACGGCACCCTCTTCTGGGGTGAGGTGAGCATCCGAAAGGCGCGGATTATCGACCGTGAGTTTGTCCTGGTCACGACTCGTGACATCACCGAGCGCAAACAATTGGAAGACGCCCTGATGAACCGGGAACTGGAGTTCCGCACCCTGGCCGAGAACGCCCCGGATCTCATTTTTCGCTACGACCAGCACTGTCGCCGGGTCTATGTCAACAAGACGGTGGAGCGAAAAATCGGGATACCGGCGGGCACGCTGTTGGGAAAACTACCCTGGGAAGAGCCTCTCTGCATTGCATCGGAAAACGCCAAGGTGATCCAATGCATCCGGACCGTGCTGGCCACCGGCCGGCCTCTTGAGGCCGAAGTGGAACTAATGTCCGGGAATGAACAGGTCTATTACCATTTTCATTTCGGGCCGATAGTAGGCCATGAGAACCAGACAACCGGGGTGATCGCTATCGGCAGGGACATCACCGAACACCGACGGATTCAGAACGAACTGGTCAAGACGCAAAAACTGGAATCCGTCGGCCTCCTGGCCGGTGGCATCGCCCACGATTTCAACAACCTGCTCACCGGCATCCTGGGGAACATCTCCTTTGCCAAGAGTTTTATCGATACAGCGCACCGGGCGTTTTCTCTCCTGGAAAGGGCCGAGAAGGCCTCGTTGCAGGCCACCGAGCTTGCCAAACAGTTGCTGGTCTTTGCCAAGGGAAGCAAACCGGTCAAGAAGATTATTCCCCTGTCCCCACTTATCCACGACGCCGTGTCGCTCATGTTGAGAGGAACAACCGTGCGGCACATGGTTGCCGTCCCCGATACGCTTCATGCCGTCGACGCCGATGCCGGACAGTTGAGCCAGGCCTGCAACAATATCCTCATCAATGCCGTACAGGCCATGCCGAACGGCGGGACCCTGACCGTCAACGCCTGCAACCTCGATCTCGACGAGCAGAACGGCCTGATGCTTCCGCCGGGCGCCTATGTCAAGATATCCTTCACAGATCAGGGGGTCGGGATCTCGTCCGAAGACCTGAGGCGGATCCTCGATCCCTTTTTCACNACCAAGAGCAANGGGACCGGGCTCGGCCTGACNACCACCTACCGGATCGTCAAGGCCCACGGCGGCAATATCGGTATCCGATCCACTGTCGGCAAAGGCTCGACCTTCAGTNTTTATCTCCCCTCAACCGGTCAGGTGTTTCACGACTGTTCCTTTGCGGCCACGGTATGCACACCCGCCGGCAATGCCGGGGCAGCCTTCCTCGTCATGGATGACGAGGAGGTCATTCGCGAGCTGGCTGCGGATATTCTGGAACATCTCGGCTGCCAGGTCTCGAGCTGCGCCGACGGCCAAGAGGCGGTCAGGCTCTACCGGGAGGCCGCGGAAGGAGGCCGGCCATTCACCGCCGTTCTCATGGACCTCACCATCCCCGGCGGCATGGGGGGAAAGGAGGCCGCGCAAGCCATCCTGGCGATCGACCCCGCCGCCTATCTGATCGTTTCGAGCGGCTATTCCAGCGATCCGGTGATGGCCGAATACAGGCAGTATGGTTTCAGCGCCGCTATCGCCAAACCGTATACCATTGAAGAAATCGACCAGGTGGTCAAAAATGCGATGCTTCCGCGGCCGTGCGGGTAAACAGGACCGCGTGACCATCCGTTGCCCCCAGAAAGACACCGCGATGCCCGGATGAGCAACTAGAGAACGCGTTTCATTGCGTTGTTTATCCGGCCTGACTTTAGAAAAATTGTTATTGAAAAAACGAGAGAAAAAAACCGTGGAACTGATGCACTGGCATGACACGTTCAGCGTGGGGGTCCGCATTATCGACGATCAGCACCGGCAGCTTTTTGCCTCGGTCAACGAACTGATCGTTGCCTTCAATACGCAGCAGCAGGACGAGGTGCTGGACAGGATACTGGATGCCGTGCTTACCTATACGGAAAAGCACTTCAGGACGGAAGAGGAACTGATGAAAACACATCCGCAGTTCAACGTCCACTGCACTGTCCATCGCCTATTTGCGGAAAGAATCGGCAGGATGGCGGTTGATTTCAGCAAAAACAAAACCGCCGTCGCCGCCAGACTCATCAACGACCTGACCGACTGGCTGCAAAACCATATCCTCAAAACGGATATCGCCTTCTTCAGCAACCTCGGCTACCGTCCCAGGGAAACGAAGGAGGATATCGAGGAGCGGCTCCAGCTTCTGACGTACCGGGCAAAGGTATTGATAGCCGAGGATTCCCCCAGCGAACGACTTCTGCTGAAACAGCATCTCGAATCGGGAGGATATGAGGTTCTGGAAGCCTGCAACGGTAAAGAGGCCCTGAAAATTTTTAAAACCACTCCTGATCTGCATCTGGTCATCACGGATATTTCCATGCCGGAAATGGACGGGTACGGCCTGATCAAGGCCATTCGTGGCACCCAGACCTCATCGACATATATCATTGTTGCAACTGCATCGATGGATCGAGAGGCGTTGGCGAAATCGATCCGTCTCGGCGCCAACGATTTCCTCGTCAAACCGGTCTTCCCCCAGGAACTCCACTTGCGGCTCCGCAACGGCATGCACCTGCTCAGGCTGGGAAATCAGGACGAACTCATTTTTTCCATGGCCAAACTGGCTGATTACCGGAGTCCCGAGACGGGGAAACATCTTGAAAGGGTGCAGAACTTCACCCGCCTGCTTGGCCGGCAGCTCATAGACAGCTTCCCGGAACTGGGGATGACGGAAAATATCGCCGCCGATATTGCCAGATTCAGTCCGCTGCACGATATCGGCAAAGTGGCCATCGCCGATAATATCCTTAAAAAGCAGGGCAGATTCACGGAAGAAGAATTTGACCAGATGAAGGAGCATGCCAGGATTGGCGGCGATTTGATCAGTACCATCCTACGCAAGACCGACTCGAGGAGTCTGCAACTTGCCTTTGAACTGACCATGCATCACCACGAAAAATGGGACGGCTCCGGCTACCCCCTCGGTCTTTCCGGCAAGAACATCCCCATCGCGGCCCGGATCATGGCGGTTGCCGATGTCTATGATGCCCTGACCAGTGACCGGGTCTACAAAAAGGCTTTATCCCGCGAGGAGGCCAAGGCAATCATTGTCAGTTCCGCGGGCAGCCACTTTGATCCGGTTCTGGTGGCCGCCTTTGAACTCGTGGAGGAAAAATTCCACCAACTGCGGGTTGAATTGACGGGGTAAGGTTCTTTCGGGAAATGTTTCACGCGACATCCTCGCTGGCTTGTCCTTCCGGCCACTGGAAGAAGCGTTCACGATGCCACCTCTATCTTCACTGCCGCCGCCAAAGCCCAGAATGCCGCCGACTTTGTCCTCGACCAGGCCGGTATCGTTCATGTTCAGGAAAAACCGCTGCCGGTGGCAGCCTAAAAAACGAAACCCAAGAAACGAAGAAACCTCAGCAATGCCAACGGCTGCTCCGACCATGATGGTTGGGCAGCCGTTTTTTATTGCCGGATTGACGGGTCAAGAAAGGCAAGAAACAGGGTGATGGAAGAAACGAAGAAACGCTCTCACATTACTCCCAGAACATTTTTCCCTCCTCCTTGTAACCTTTGGCCTCCCCGATTCGTCTGTAAAGGAAAGAGGAGACATAGGTTCTCTTGCTCGCAGGTACACCCGACAACAGCACAGGAGGAATGATCCATGGCTGAGAACAACGCTAACGGAAAGAAGGATGAGAGTTGCTGCGCCGGTATGCAGGCAATGATGCAGAGCGGCATGTGTGAACAAATGAAATCATGCTGCCCTCAGGCTGAGAAAATGATGGAGATGATGGCCAAGTGCTGCATGCCTGCCGACAAAATGGCATCTCAGGAAAAATCAGAATAACCGGAACTGGACGGGAACACGAACATGAACAAGAATATGAACAATTCAAGCTGCTGCGGGCCGGAAAATAATGGCCAAACGATAACGAGTTACGAGAATATCCGTATCGAAAGCGCGAAGAACATGTGCGGCCTGTGCGAAAATTACGCAGAACGCCAGAAATCGAAACCCATTGCCGTGATGTGCTGCGAAGGCGCCTGCTTACGGGGCGATATAGCCCGACAAGCAGCGAACATTCTCTGCCACACCCTGGCCCCTGAAAAAACCGTCAGGATTTGCCTCGGCGGTGCATTCACCAAAAATACCGGACAGCGAAACCTTGTCCGCACGGCCCCGCGCCTGATCGCTCTGGAGGGATGCTTGGTCAACTGTTCTTCCCGTATGATGCATGGGGTCATCCAAGGGCTTGAACCGGAAGTGATCATTGCCGATTGCCTCTATGATTTCGATCGAAATTTGTTTGGCATTGACGAGATGTCGCCTGAGGAGGCTCGGGTTCATGCCAACACCGTTGCCATGAAGATTGCAGCAACCTTGTAGCCAAAGCCTGATACAATCATTTAATGGAGAGAGACCATGGCAAAGCTGAAAACGATCAGGATCGAGGCAAGCGCTGACGAGAAATTTAAGGTTGCAGTCACGGCTGGAGATCGCACTTTCTATGTCGACCAGCAGGTAAAAGTTGGCGGGACCGATGCCGGCGCCAGCCCAATGGACCATCTGTTTGCTTCGCTGGCAGGATGCATCGCCACAACTGCCAGAATCATGGCAACCCAAAAACAAATCACCTTAAACGGCATGGACATCAAGGTGGAAGGTTCGCTGGACACGCATGTGATTTACGGTAAAAGTACGGAAGGCCGACCAGGTGTTACCGGTATCCAAGTCTCTGTGGGGCTTGATTCTTCAATGTCCGAAATCGAGCAGCGAGAATTTTTGGAAGAGTTGCGTTCGAGGTGCCCCGTATGGGATACGATCAGCGCGGCCACTCCGATTACCCTCACGGCTCAATAACGTTTGAATAATGAACAGAAGGCGTAGACCGCTTGTGCAGCCCATGGCCTGCAGAGGCGGTCTATCGCACAGCTACCCCTTGATACCCTTAAATTGAAAGGAGTTGTTCTGATGGATGATAACACGGAGATTTTGATAAGCCTTGGCGCTTCCACCGCCGCAAATTGTGTCCCCTGCTTCGAATATTACTTCAAGAAGGCCACCAAATTAGGGCTGAATATTGAAGAGATCGAGAAAGCGGTAGAAATTGGCAATAAGGTCAAAACTGGATCAAGCATCGCGATGACCAAATGTATCAGAAGCATCACGGACAGCGATGCCGAGTCGGATGGTGGAGATGGCGCAACAACAGCCTCTCATCCTTGCTGTCGCTGACCCGGACCCGTCTCCCCTATGAACACCTACGAAATCTACGATCAGCACTATCAGAAGGTCAGGAGGTTCATCTTGTCGTATGTCCGTGATGAATGGACAGCCGATGATCTGACCCAAGAGACCTTTATCCGCGTCCAGAAGAGTCAGGACATGGTTCAAGACCCTGAAAGGCTGGTCTCCTGGATATTCCGCATTGCCTACAATCTATGCCAGGACCATTTTCGCCGCCGTAAAGTTGCCGCTCCACGCGAGTGCGAACTTTCGGAAACCATGGAAGGCTTTAAAAACGCCATCACTCAACAGGAACTTGAACAATGCGAGATGAGCAAGTGTGTCCAAGGTGTCGTCGACCTGCTGCCCGAATCGCTCCGCAGCGTGGTCATTCTTTTCGACCTGGGCGATTTGAGCCATCGTGAAATAGCAGAGATACTCGACACCACAGTCGAGAACGTGAAGGTCCGGCTCCATCGTGGCAGGAAAAAACTTAAGGTATTGTTGGAAGAACGATGCACGTTTGAGATCGACGAGCGGAATGCCGTCATCTGCGAGCCTATTGAGCCTGTCGCAAAAGGTTTGACGTGATTTAGCCATCGCGTAGCGTCGATTTTCGTATGCCCTTGCCAATCCGATCTACCCGATCCCCAACCGCGGCATTTGGCTATCTGAACCATCTCAGAAGTGACCGATGAGGCCTCAATCCGCCTTCAATCTTCTTTTACCCACCTCATTTCCCATAAGCCGCCATGTACAACTTGCGGAGGTTAAAACAGGCGCAGATCAGCCCAGGAACTGAAAGCCCTTGGGTTTCGTTGCGGCAAGCATAAAGCCGGAACGCTGATGAAATTGGCTGGCGTTGCGGCCAAACAACGGAAAAGGTTCAAGGCGACAACCGACAGCAACCATCAGTTGCCCGTTGCCCCCCAATCTTTTGAATCGCAGATTTTCCGTGACCACCCCGAATTGGGTATGGGTTGGCGACATTACCTCTATTTGGACGTCCGAGGGGTGGT
>JGI24731J21663_1000677_pt1 | contig 33632 bp, 33 predicted proteins | sample EPASupsiteHSE605_FD_21663 | JGI IMG/M metagenome (IMG submission 21663) | reverse complement strand
ACCGGTCCTGCGGTAACCGCCACTGTCCCCAGTGTCAGCACCAGAAAAGCCGGGACTGGCTGGAGAGCCAGTTGCGCCGCCGGCTGCCGGGCCAGCACTTCATGCTCACCTTCACCATGCCCGAACAGATGCGGTCTTTTTGCCGCAGCCATCAGCGTCTTGCCTACGAGACGCTGTTTTCGGCGGCTGCCGGAGCCATCAAAAAACTGGCACGGGATCCCCGGTATATCGGCAGTGATCTGCCCGGCTTCACCGGGGTCCTGCACACCTGGGGACGGCAGCTCCAGTACCATCCCCATGTCCACTTCATCGTCCCGGCCGGAGGTTTGTCAACAAACAGGGACCAATGGCTGGCCGCAGGCAACACTTTTTACCTGCCGGTCCGGGCACTGGCCAAGATCTTCAAGGCCAGGTTCAAGGCGGCGATGGAGAAAAACTCCATGCTGCCTCTCATCGATCCCTAGGTCTGGCAAACAACCTGGAATGTCAACTGCCAGGCCGTGGGCAATACCGAGGCCTCCCTCAAGTATCTTGCCCCCTACGTCTTCCGGGTGGCCATTGCCGACAGCCGCATCGTTGCGGTTGAAGACCGGCAGGTCACCTTTTCCTATCGCAAATCCGGAAGCAATCGCACCAGAAAAACCACCCTCGACACCCTCGAGTTTCTCCGGCGTTTCCTCCAGCATGTGCTGCCCTGCGGATTCATGAAAGTCCGCCACTACGGCTTCATGAACAGCGCCTGCAAAGTGTCGCTTGAGCGGCTTCGACTCATGGTCCTGGCCGCGCTTGAACGAGTCCTTTTCGACCTCGCAGACTTGGTCATAAAAAAGGCCGAGACGCCCAAGAAGAAACCTTTCTGCCGTCATTGCGGCGCACAACTGCTCTACCTGTGCAGCCTCATCCCCGGAGTACCCAGCCGGGGCGCGACATAGGCGCTTTCGCCGATTTCAACCAGTATCGTCCCCCGAAATTTCCCTCTTGTGCAGGAACAAGGGTGAGCTGCGCTCTGTTGAGCAAAAAACCTGCAATTTCTTCATTCAGATCGATGTGATTTCGATGGCTCGACATCCGTTTTCCTTGAACCGACGGCGCAACCCCCAGCCCCTGTAACAAATAATCGCTCAGATCCTCTCCCTGTTTCACCGCTCTCGCCAGGCAATACCCTATTACCCCGCGGCTCCTTGAACAAAGGATTGAATACGACCGCTGCGCGGATCGTTTCAATCCTTATTGGTTAAGTTGTGCTTGGATCAGAAAAACCAATCAGTTCCGCTGGTACTCCCGCCAACTTTGCCGTCCTGTTTGAAAATTATTCACAGGTAGGTTTTCCTGTTTAATTTCTTTAATTTCACCGGTACTGGTCTGTATGAAGGCTCTGACACCATCGTCTTCTTGATCACCTTTACCAATAAATAAGTTTGGAGTAAGCGCCAATCCTCTACCAAGATCCAGTTTATTTTTCACATTTACACCTTCAAGACCGTATTCACCAAAGATATTACGGTACCAGGATGTTCCTGTCTTGTAATACACGCCATACAGGTAAGAGACACCTTCAGCTTTGCAGGGGTCAGCAAATGGTTGATAAGTTGTGAAGGTTACCAATCCGCCAAGCAATGTCGCCTGACCGAGGTTTCGCTCACGATTATTATAAGAGTAGAAGTCTTTATACCAACCATCGACACAATTTTTTTCATTATCGCTCGCACAGCAGTTGCCTTTCATGTTGCTATCGGTTGCAACACAGGCCCCACGGACAGCAATATAGTTTTCAAGCTCACCAAAAGTATCAACGCTGGAAACAGGAAGACAATCGGTCGTATTATCTCTGCAGGTTAAGGAGGACAAATCCCCATTACCTAAGGTGTTTTGCACCTGTATTGCATCTACCTGCAACAAGCCCTTAGATCCCGGAGTTGTCTCATGACTGGTATTGCGCGGCACCTCCACGGTCTCCCAGGTGAGCATCCTGCCGGTTATGGTGTTTGTATCCGTGTCTATGACCGGAATCATCGGCTCTTTAATGCCATAAAAGCTTTGCTGTCGCGTATCGGCTTTATCATCCGGATCGAAGAAACGACCGGTTCCGAAATAAATCCAGTAATTATAACCATCGGTTCCTGCGGCTGGTGCCGCAGTTATCGACTGCCCTTGGCCTCCTGTTCTATTCGCATTGCCTTCACTGAGATCGAGCAATGGCTTGTTGATCGACCATACATCCGGAGTAGAAGGGTCATCTATCCCAATCTGATGGCCGCTTTTATTCATAACAAGCCGATAGAGATGCCCGCCACCCTTCCAATACCTTGCCCCAGAAACAGCATCAGTGGCAAAATCACCTTCCACTGTGCCGAAATATACCGCATCCGAAACATATTTCCCGGCGGCGCTAGGATTGATATCAAAATCGATGGTAACGGGATCCGACACAAATCCGTTCAAACTACTTGTCTCGTTAGGCAACGTAAAGGTTCCGGCATAGGCTGTCGCGCTCGACGGAGTACCCTTGGCAATCCGGAATGCCTTAATCGGTTTGTTATCAATGTCCACTAAACCTTCAAGCGGGAAAACACCTATTTTGGCCGGCTGGTCGCTCACCCCTTTCAATCCATCAACCCCGTGGGGTCCACTACCGAACACCAAATACCATCGGTTAATGTTGTCTTGTTTTTCAATGACCATCGTCGGTATAACTGTCGAATAACCAAGATCTGCCCATTTTTGCCCATCAGCGGCATCCACCTCCTGGGTCAGTTCGCCAAGAAGTACTGGAGGTTGTTCAGGATTGGTGATATCCAGGATGAAATACGAGGAAATGAATTTCCTGTTGCTGGTCTCGGTCGCATCAATTTCCTTGGCATTGACCGGGGTACCGCCGAAACCCAACCCTCCGACCAGAATCGTCCCCCATCCATTGGGGTGGTGATCCTCATCCGGAGTGAATATCTGCACATCAAACACTCTGGTTTTCAAATCGACAAAGTATTTGTGCCCATAGCTGGGATCTGTCAGACATTTGAGATGGGGATGCAAGTTGTACGGTACATAGGCCCACATTTCCGCTCCCAATGCCGGCGCCATCGACTCACCCGGAGAACACGTGCCATCGGTACTCACAGGCGTTAGACAGAACTGTTTCATTTTTTCGCTGTAGAAGCCTGCATTGACCGCATGCAGCATGCCGTCGTTGCCCCCGAAATAAACCATGTGACGCCGGGGCTTCCATTTGTTGACAAACGCAACATATGAAAGGTCATCGTAAATAAAATGATATCCTTCCGCTGGAGCAGATACAGCTTGTGGCGTGGAATGAATGACATCCCCCAATCGCCACGTGAATGCATGGCTTGTTCCGTTGATAACGCTCTGCCTGCTGCGCAACGGGGTCCGAGGCGGCCCATCACCGGCAACCGGATCCGTCTCACCAGTGTCCCACACCCCATTATGATTGAGGTCATTGGGTGTTTCATCGACAAGCCAATCCTTGCCGCGAAGCCAACTGATGATACGGTTCAACTCATACCCGCTCGTCGCGTTATAATCGGTTGCCAGGGTTGTCCAGGCAATCCAGTCAGGAGACGTAAGATCGACAGGAGGAACCTTTTCTTCCAAGGCAACCACCTCGCTCGGGCTATCATAATTGACAATACCGTTCCTAGGATTACCGTCGCGTAGTTTGTCATTCCAAGTGAAGATATACCGTTTCCGTTCGCTGGAAATGTAGACAGTCCTATTTGTTTCTGTGAACAGCGGATCATACGTCCGAGTCCCAGTGTTGTCGAAAGGAAAATCAGACAACCAGTCGCTGGCCGACCATAGAAAATTAATTTCTTCAAGTTCCTTTGCGTTGCTGCAGGTTACGACCCCATTCAAAACGGTAGGGGACACCATGCATGCCTTTGACTTTTTTACACTTTCATCAAAATAGACAATCACCCTCTTGTCCACTGATTTGTCGAGTATCCGGTCGTGATTTGTATCCTCGTACATATAACCGTTGTTATCGATAAACAGGCCATGCACGTCTCCCGCCCAACTGACCGTATACTTCTTATTGGTCGCATCGAATTTTTCCAACTCAGGCCAGAAAATCGCCTGATAAATAGCCCCCTCACCGCCACGGGAAGAGGAGATGACCGATGCTGCCGAACCGGACGAGGCCCGGGTTAGGATTTCACCAAATGCGGCCCGGAGACTCGTCTCCAGTTGCTCGGGGTTTTCACCGGGGAGGAGGTTAGTTCCGCCGTTGGTTGCGGCCAGAGTCATGAGGGTGCCGGCATTGCACTCACCGGTGGAAGTATCGCTGGCAGGGTTACCGGTTCGCACGATGTAGGTGGTGACCGGCTGCTTCGCTTCCGAACTCCCATCTGGCGTCGTCATGGTAGGGCTTGAGTAAACATGTGCAATGTCAGCATGTTGCCCGAAATAAGTCAGGTCGTCCAGGTAAGTGGAGGCATAGAGATAATGCTGGCCTTCTTTTGTGCATTCTCCCTCCTGCGACGTATTGAGCGTACCGACTTCCAAGGCGGGATAGATAGTCTGCAAAGACTTTATCGCATCTCCCACTTTCGAATTGATATCGGCGGTTGAGGCACCTTCGGTAATTACGAGGACATAATTCCCTTGGCACCAGGCCTGGACCGGATCGTCCGTCGCCGAGATGGAAAAATCCGTATCATTGATGCGGAATTGGCTGTTTTGGCCGTAATAGCCAAGGGCATTGAACATCGCTTCAGCCAAGGGCGTCCAGGAATTGGCCCGTATATTATTGATCTGCCCAACCAAATAATTGAGATGGGCAATTCCTGCCGTGGTGGCGGCGCTGTCTTTGATGGGCGCTATCACCTGGGCGCCGTCTTTATTTTCGTCCGGACAATATTTGACTATCGTCCCGTTGACATTGGCGCCTTGGCATTCGGTCTGGGCGCCGTTGATATTGAAGGCCATTGCGCCCATGCGCAGGTCTTTGGCGTGATCTTGGATGATACCTGTGGGCACCACGACCGCTCCATCGACGACCGGCGGTTTCACATACCCTTTCATCACTATCAGTGGCCGGTCGGTGCCAAACTTGGAGACAATCCCGGAGTCGATCATGGCGCCGACCATGCCCCAAGTTTCTGAGCTATTGGAGAGCTGATCAGTTGGATCAATAACCTCTGGCACTTTCAATGCGCCGCAATAATCCCACATGGCCTCTTGAACGCACGTCGTAAGATCGGGATTGTTATCATTGGTCCACTGGGCCGGAGTACCGGAGCTGGGAACACAAGAGGCGCCGGAACCATCGACATACACAGGAGCCCAATCCCCGACATGGCAACTGTTAGCGTTATTCTTATTGCACCGATATACCAGACGATCTGCAAAACATCGGTCTGGGAATCCGTTATTCGGCGTGGTGCAAGTCTTCTGCGCACAGGCGGATGCCAGAACCTCCGGCTGCCAACAACGCCCCACATACCCTTCCCGCTCATCACCAGGAAGAGAATGATTGTAGACACCGTGACACATATACCCGCTATCTTCGGGATCAATGGTGGCCGGAGCAACCCCATTGGTGTAGATTTTTTCGCAGGCGCTGGTCACTTCGCTCACATTGCCAAGTTCACTCGGTTGAGTGAACCCTTTCTGAACAATCGACCAACAGAGATGAATGGAATGATTATACGCGGCGTTGGAGTCAGCCAAGATGTTGTTTTGGCCGGTATAGGCAAGGCAATCATCGACAGATTGCTTTATCACGCCTTGGTTCGCTTCATCCCCCTTGGCCACCTCATCGATGGCAGTCTGGCAGGCCTGCTGGTTTGAACTGCCGATAAAACCTGTCGCGCTCACTCCCATTATGTTGATACGGGTGGTGCTGTCTGCAGTGTCAATCCAATTTGCTTCTTCAACTCCCCGGGTAGAAAAGGTGATGACGCGATTGCCACTGGACGAGGTGACCGGCACCTCCTTGACCAAGCCGCGCGAGGAGCAACCACGGCCCTGGCTGATCAGCTGTTGCAGGTCTGTATCATACTTACCGCCGGTGAGGATTTTTTTCTGAATATCGAGCTTGGAAGAGCTCAGCCAATTAAGGAGCTTACCGGTCGCGGCAAAGGCGGTCACTCCTGAAGGCGTGTCACCGACACTGACAATTTTGACATAAACATTGTCACTCGTATAGACTGCACCCGGACTGCCGGCAAAGGCCGCGATGGCATCCGCAACCGAGGCATAACTCACCTCCTCGAAATAACCTTCATCAAGCCGTGCCCATCTGCTCGCATCCGCGGCCCACGTTGTCGCCGTCCCGCCGACAGTTGCCCGGTAGAGCCTGCCATTTGCACTGACTATGTCGCCCACTGCATAAACATTGCCTGGAATCCAAGTGGAATTGACAGCCGTCCAAGCAACACCGACATCGCCGTAGATGGAAATGCCATCAGAGGGGTCCGAGTCATTCGCCGTACCTCCGGCGACGGTATAAAAGAGTTGATTATCGTATTGGACAAAGCTCTTGGCAGGATAGGTAATGCCGTGGACCCATTTGGCTGTTTCATGTACGCGCACCCAGGTCACATTCGTATCGGACTTGATGCCTACGCCGTTGGAAGTAGCGCTACTGGTCGCTCGGTAGAACACCCCTTCCGTGTAGACAATCTGATCGGCGGTATAGGCTGTGCCGCTTTGCCATTGTGTAACCCCAGGTATCCATCGGTACCATTTTGTGCTATCAAAAATCCCAGCATACGATTTCGAGGCTGAAGGGTCAAAATCGTTATCCACACACGCACCGCCACCGTTTGCAGCGTTTGTATCGACATAAGCGGTATCGAGCATGCTCCCCGAGTTGTCAACCACCAACAGCAGATTGGGATTCAATCCTGAAGAAAGAAATGGCGGAACACCTGCACCAGCACTACAAACCTGGTTGTCGCTCGCAGCGACACTGCCGACAAAACAAAACAACATCACAAGAAAAACCATTGGGTAATACAGCACAATCGATTTATTTTGATTCATAAAATCCTCCTTGAAAAGAAAGACATAAATCCCACTAATTTCTACGAAAAATCAAATATTTAAAAATATTTCAACACATTGCAACTAATACGGACAACTCCCTTCTGTACCCACCAAGTGTCGCCAACCCAACAAGATGATCGATTCTGCCCCCTCATAACCTTTCGTCTTTAAACTAGGATGCAATGTTGATTGAGAATAAATATCGTAAAGCTTTGCGACGCCGCCTTGTGCCGCCGACTTCCCTTTTCCTTCATACCCGGCCGCCATCTCCAACGCCCCCCCAGGCAAAACGTTCGTTTCGCCTCCGTAATAAAGGAAATTGCTGTTTGAAGGAAGAAGACGCTCTGCCGGAAAAGAAAAGGAAACATCATTTTGATTAACAGGATCGTTTATTTTCGCCTTTATGGTATCAGAATCCATCAAAGGGTTATCCCACAAGGTCAAGTCTTTTACATTCACTATCGTCCCGCCGAGAGTTGCATTGGGAAAACCAGCCAGACAACTGAAGCTTTGCTCTAACAATTCAGATCCAAGCGACATCGCCCCTTCAGCATCATAAAATGTTTTTTTATGAGTCCTGTCGTTTATTGCTATAGTTTTCTCTATAACCATATTATTCGTGGCCATCAAACCTACAAACGTCAATGCAACCATAATCATTAAGGCCAAAACTAACACAAACCCACGATCATCATGCACATATTTCATATCTATTCTCATAACAATGCACTCAATCGTATTTTGACTTAACATAATTTATCGTTACAGTTCTCTCCAACCCAACATCTTGCCTAGTTACTATAACACGTATAGTTTTTACATTTAAAACCGGATAATCATCAGCAACGTTCCAGTATATATTATATCTACCATCTTGAGATTCGACCGTTTTCGTTCCATCAGCCCCAATAGTAGTGGAATTCAAACCACCAGATCCAGCAACCCCAATATCATTAAATATCACGTCATCGTATTTCATGTAAATGAATCTTTCAATCTCTTTACTCGCCCAAACAGAGGCTGAAGATATACGGTTCGCACCGGCATTACCGCTGATCGATGTCGTCTGCATCGTCAGCACACCTACAATGCCAACAGTTACAACTGCGATGGCAACCATGACCTCAATGAGCGTAAACCCTTCATCGTTTACACAACGATTCATGTTTTTCTTTTTTATCATAACTTACTAAAGCCCCATGTTCCTGCATTGTACGGTAGAGATCGATAAACGGCGGCGAAAATGGTCATTGGGCGCATTCCCTGCTCCTGCACCATTCAGATCCCATGCTGCTCCGGACGCAGGTGTATACGTCATTGTGTTGGTGAAATTCTCATCTGGTGCCCCGGCTCGAGCAAGAATGGAAATTTCGACTGCGCGAATGTCGGCGAGATCAGCGGTAACGTTTCCATCCGAATCAAAATATCGGAATTCAATGGCCTGGATATTCTCGGCGATAGGCTGGAACCCGCCACCGGTATTTCTCCCCAATGGTGCGCTACCCGCATCCGCAACACCGTCCTGATCCGCATCATTGGCATTTGAAAATCCGTATGCAATATTCTCGTTGGTTTCGGCGGCAACTGGATCGTCGGAAATAGCGTCTCCATTGCCGTTGCCATCGAGCGCAAATTGAAAACGTCCCTTCGTCGCCGTTATAATGCGGGCGTTTGCAGTTTTCTGAGGATCATAGCCAGCCATTCGTATATCCCTGGCCATCACTTCCAGCACCGCCCTGATGTTCTGTTGCATCTCAATGACATTCTCTTGAGCGGTATTGGAGCGCACCGCGGCTTGATAGATCCAGATCATCGCAGTACCTATGATCGACACGATAGCCACCGCTATCATGAGCTCGACCAAGCTAAAGCCACGGTCGCCCCCCTTTTCATGGAGAGCAATCCTTTCTTGGCGAAATTGTATCTTGCAACCCATCTTATTCAATCTTGATCCCCCCCGTTAGCGAGAGCCTGATAACCGCCGAACCTCCTCCGTTTTTATTCAATGTGACACTGCCGGCATTGCTTGGCATCCCGGTCGGCAAAAATCCGGTTACCCCCCCTGCAAATGTCTGCGCACATAAAGCGACGCCCTGCGGCATGTCGACCTGTGCCAGATTACCCTCAGAACCATTACGGATTTTATCCCCTGCTACCCCGCCCCCAGCGCCATCATCGACAAAAACAGAATAACCGCCACCGGGAGAGGGAACCGAGCCGGGCAAACCTGGGCAAGGAACCACATTAAAGGCCATCACAACATTCCTGGAATTTCTCCTGATTGCCTCCATCTTCACCATTTGAAGATCTGAATACAACATACGGGCGTTTGCCTGTAAACTCCTCATAGGCCGCCATGAAACTCCAACAGCAACCAAAATTCCAATAATGGCGACAGCTATCATCAGCTCCACCAACGTAAAACCAGAGCGGCGCGACAAACGGACCTTATTGTATATACCTACAATCGCAAACCGTTGCTTCACTATGCCCCCCCCACCTGCCTTTTGATTCCCCAACCACTGTATTAATGAGTACGTTAATCGGCGAACTTTGCGCATGCTTCTCTTGCTACTAATTAAATTTACGACCTGAATCAGTGACGACTGAGCCCGAATTTCTCTGTTGAGCTCCGTCGAGGGCGTTTTTAAGCTGCAGCAAAGCCGAAATCCCCTTTCTCTGCCGAACATCGCTGCTACAACGGCGATTTGATCATTGAAAATCCCGTAATTTCATAGATCAAGGACGGGCTTGTCCTGCATTGTTTTGATCTTCCTGGTTTCGTTGACGATCAACGTGCCGACCTTCTTGCCCGGCCGAGGCGTGATTACCTCGCCTTGGGCAAAGACCCGGTCGCGCCATTCCAGGACATTGCTTTTCCGGGGATTCCACTTGACGATATAACCGACCTGGGCATCCGAAAGGGCAATCAAGGTGTCGAGCGCATCGTGGGCCGCATCGGCACGGACCAGGATTTTTCCCTCGGTCGACACCCTGGCGTGGACGATCACCCGCCGGATAAATCCCACAAAACCTTGCTGACCATGCTGGCTGGCCCGGCCAAAGCTCCACCTTCAGACACCAGCCTTCCAGCCCAAGGTAGGCTGTGATCGGGGTATAGCTGTCATACAAAGTCGGGAATTTACCTAAGGGAAATTATATTTCAACTCATGCAAGAATCCGACCAAAAAATCTCGCAAACTCATCGTTCTTCCCATTCCCTTGCAGCAACAACCATTTTTCCCCTGTTCAAAACATGAGCGAAACAATTTCAACCCCATCTCTTGTTAACAATTTTTACAATTCGACTTTTTGCTAACAACAATGTTTTGTCCCGTGGAGTCTTTTTACCTCGGTCACAAACCATATTCTTTGAGCTTCCCGAGCAGAGCTGGATAACTTAAATCCAGCAGGCGCGCCGCTTTGCTCTTGTTGCCGCCGGCAGCCTCCATAGCCCTGCCGATCAGCCGTTTTTCCATGATCACTTTCGCTTCCTTGAGCGAATAGGTCCCCAACAAATCATCGATACGGCGATGCTCATCCTTGGCCCCGAACCGGTTTGGCAAATGTTCCGGCAGAATGATATTCTTGTCGGTGAGAATCAGGGCTCGTTCCAGCACATTTTCCAGTTCGCGGACGTTTCCCGGCCATTGGTATTGCATCAACAATTCCATGGCGGCCGGCGCTATCCCCTGAACCTCGATCCCCAGCCGAACAGCAAACTTGTCGAGAAAGAAACGACTGAGGAGCGGCAGATCCTCGAGATGCTGCCGCAGCGGAGGGATGTGGACATGCATGACATTCAACCGGTAGAACAAGTCTTCCCGGAACAATCCCTGCTGCACCAAATCGGCAAGTTCCTTGTTGGTTGCGGAAAGTACCTTCACGTCGACCGAGTGTCCCTTGACCGCGCCAACCCTGCGCACCTCCCGTTCCTGGAGGACCCGCAGTAGTTTCACCTGAAGATCAAGCGGCAATTCCCCGATTTCATCGAGAAAGAGCGTCCCTGTGTCCGCCTCGTCAAACAATCCCTTTTTATCTCGATCGGCGCCGGTAAAGGCCCCCCTGACATGGCCAAAAAATTCGCTTTCCAGCAGATTTTCCGGAATGGAGCCGCAATTGACCGCGACAAACGGCGCATCGTTTCCCTTGCCCGCCGCATGAATACCTCGGGCCACCAACTCCTTCCCTGTGCCCGACTCGCCGGTGATCAACACGGTCGTGTTGTACCGCGCCACTTTTTCCGCCAGATGGAAGACTTCCTGCATCACCTTGCTCTTCCCAACCATGCCGCCAAAGGAACGTTGGCTGTCGATAGCCTCGAGATGAGCCTTCAGTTGCCTGTTTTCCTGCCGCAGTCGTTCGCGCTCTTCGGCTTTGCGCAACACCAACAGAATCTCTTCGAGCTTGAACGGTTTGGAGATGTAATCGTACGCGCCTTGCTTGACTGTCTCGATCGCCTGGTCGACCGTGCCATAGGCCGACATCATGATAATCGTGGCCAGTAAACGATGCTTCTGCACCCGCTCCAAAAACGCCATGCCATCCATGACCGGCATCCGCAGATCACAAAGCACAAAGTCGTACGCATTGTGCCGCATCCGCTCGAGGCCCTCGGCGCCATCGACGGCGACATCGACCTGATATCCCTGCTTGGCGAGCAAGGCATGCAGCATGTGCCGCATGTTGGCCTCGTCGTCAACAATCAGGATCGTCTTCAGCATGGCGCATTCTCGTTCTTGACAGTCCCATCCTGTGGCATCGGGATATCGCTGGTCTCGAAACCGTCTCTCGCCAACGGAATGGAAATGACAACCGTGGCTCCCTCGCCCGCTCGGCTCCGCATTTCCATCCGTCCCCCCATAGACTCAATCAGGGCCAATGAAACCGATAACCCCAGCCCGGTGCCGGCACCAGGCTCCTTGGTAGTAAAGAACGGATCGAACACCGTGTCGAGCAGTTCATCCGGTATACCGATACCGTTATCCGCAATAGTGATCCGAAGCATGGGACAGCCATGGCCCGGCGCGGCACTCAGGGCGGTGGCAATGCAAATCGCACCGTCACCCTGACGTCTGGCACTCTTGACGGCATCCGCTGCATTCAGCACGCAATTCAAGATAACCTGCCGCAATTGCTCATGATCAATATCGACACGGCTTCGCTCCGCTTGCCGGGAAAGATCGAGCCGAATCCCTTTGAGCAACGGTTGAACCGTCAGGTCGCCGACGATTTCACCCAGCAGATCATGCACATCGAAACACACCGGCTCCCCTTTCCCGGTTCGGGCATAGTCCAACAAACGGCGAATCAGGTTGTCCATCCGCTCCAACTCCCCCAGGGCCTTGGCAGTGTACTCGATCCGTTCTTCGTCCCGGCAGTCGCTCATGCTCAGCAATTGCAGATACCCTTGCGCCACCCCTAGCGGATTACCGATTTCATGAGCCAGACCGGCCGCCAACCTGCCGACCGAGGCCATTTTTTCCGCCCGAACCATTTCCCGTTGATTCTCCCGCAACAAAGCGTTCTTGATGGCAAGTTCGTCAACCGCTCTAGTCAATTTTTCCTTATCGGCCTCGATCCGCTGCACCATGGCCTGAATGGAACCTGCCAACTGGCCCAGTTCGTTGGTGGGTCGTTCACTGAGAAAAACGTGCAGGCCGTCGCTCCGGTAATTTTCCGCAGCCCGAACCATCCTGTCGACTGGATGGACGTAGGATTTCAGCAACCGGAAAAAAGCGAGCGCCACCAGAATAAAGGCATTGAACACCAGATAGGCGGCTATGACCTGTTCCTTCTTCCACAACGACTGGAATATACGGGAAAGCGGGATACCAGCAGCGGCAACTCCCATGGAGGCGTCCGACAGCGCAACCGGCACGGCCACGTACAGATACGGCGAAGCAACCAGATCAAGCAGTGACGTGTTGGCAAGAGAGGTATGTGCTGCCTGTGTTTTTTCGACAGTGGTTATCACCGATTGCATTCCCTGTCGGCAGGCCGTTTCGCGGGGATGAGCGGGATAATGCCCTCTTCTCCAATACAAGCAGCTTTCGGGTGCGTCGACGAGCAACGATTGCAGCTCGGGCGGCAAGGGACGTCGATCGCTCTGGTGAAAGGATGAAGAGCCAACGGCGAGGAGGTGTTGCAGATGTCTCGTTTCACGGGCCAGGATATCTCCCGCCCAGAACGGCACAATGACGAAATTTGTCACCACCATGCTGCCACCGGCAAGGAGCAGGAGCGAAAAACCGATGGAGAGCTTGATTCGTTTCACGGGCACACCGGGTTAAGGCAAACGGCTGTTGCCGGATATAAACATCTTACCGCAGGAGCAACCCGGTAACACGGGAAAAATGTTCGTTCCGGGTGAGGAGAGGAGGCCTGTGTCGAAAAGCAATGGCGGCAATCCGGATATCGCTGGCGGGAATGGGCAACCCCTGCCCCGTAATTGGTGCAGAACCGCACAAGAATAATCGGTGGTCCCTCATTCGTAAGGGATGAAGTCGCCCTGGGAGCTAACGCCCGGTCTCGCCGGGGGGTGGCTTGCGGCAATCCGGCCTGTCGAAATAGATGATTCCTGCCTGGTCCATACAATACTCCAGCTTGTAGGGATTGGAGGGCAGACTCTCCAAAAGGCCGGACGCGATCAATTCGACGAGCGAGCCGGGGTTGCGCCCCACGGCTTGCTCATATTTACCGACAGCCTTTTCGATCACCCGAACCCCTTCCAGGGCTTGCAGGCGTTGCACCATGTCGGCATATCCCGGTTCCTCCTTGTCCTTGGTGGCGAGCATGGATTGCATGATCACGATGGCGGATTCTGTTTCTCCGCCTTTCTGGGCGAGGCGAGAGCCGAGAATCGTCAGAAAGGAGGGGGCGTTTGGTGTCTTGGCTGCTTCCAGATACAATTTGCCAGCTTCTCCCGGCCTGTTGCGGAAATAGTATTCGTTGAACCCCATGTCGTGCAGGGGCCGCCAGTCCCACGGCCGGTTCCGAGCCGCGATTTTCAAAATGTCTTGGGCCTCGGCAACCATCCAAGCCGGTTCCCATGGCAGCCATCCCTGGGCCAGGGTGTAGGTCTGGGCAAACGCGGGATCAAGGGTTTGACTGCCGACAAAGAGCTGATGGATCGTCGGCCAATCATACTGTTTGGGGACAACCCGGAAACCACCCTGAGGGTTGCGCACCACTTCCGTGCCGAGCCGCGCCCCAGCCTCAAGCACCATGAGATCCGCAACCAGCCCCTTGAATTCTCCGGCCAGAACCTGAAGCACCAGCGGAGGAAGATTCCAACTGCTGGAGTGTTGGCTGCGAACCACATGATCAGCCCGGTAACTCAACAGGGTGTGGTAACTGGCAACATAGAGGCTCCCCAGAAAAACGCAGAGCGCAATATTGCGAACAAGCCCGGTGCTCATGCCAGTTCTTTCCTCTTGAATAATTGCACCGCAAAAAAGAGCAGCAGGGCGGAGTAGGTCAGGCAATACAAGACTAGCAACCCGAATTCCTGCCCGCTGAAAGCGAGGCCATACGCCGCAACTGCTTTCTTGTCGAAGAGCGAGAGATTGGGGAAGACCCAGGAGAGGGCGACCACCACCTTTTCCTGGCCGATCAGAATGCCGGCATGAGCATTCTCCACCACCACCCGGCGGAGCAGCTCCATGTTCTGGCCCAGAAAATAGGTAGACACCGCCAGCAGCAGGGCAACAAAGGGTTGACTGGCGAAGCTAAAGCACAGCATGCTGACCGCGAGCATCATCATCAGTCCCAACCACTGGCTGCCTAGGGCCATCCCATAGACCAACCAGGAAAATTGCGGCGGCACATAGGCGGGAAACTGCCATGTCACATACCACATGGAAAGAACCGCACCCCCGCCAAGGATCAGGGCGGCGGTAAGCAGAATCACTCCCAAGCCGAAAAACTTGCCGACAATGTAGTGCCAGCCCGCCACGGGTCTGGACATGATCAGCGAGATGCGGTTCCGTTCGAGATCGTCGGCCATGATTTTCATGCCGAGAAAAAAGACGAGCAAGAGTCCGGTAAGGGACACGGCGGACAACCCGAACTCCACCGAGACCTTGCCCAGATCCCAGGTAAAGAGCTGGGCCACGAAGACATTGGCCATGGTCAGCACAATGGCGAGACAAACGATAGCCCACAGGGCTTTATGGCGGATGCCCTCGATATAGGTGGCAAGGGCGAGATACCAGAGATTACGCAGGGCAGGCATGGTCCGCCTCCTCGATGACCTCGACAAACCGTTCTTCGAGATGCGCCCCGCCGGCGACGAATTCGGCCAAACCGCCGTAATAGAGCAAGCGTCCTCGGTGGATGATGCCAATGCGGTCGCACAGGTCCTCGATGTCACTGAGGATGTGGGAGCTGAAGAAGACGGTTTTTCCTTGGGAGCGCAACTCGGCGATGAGTCCCTTGATCAGATGGCGGCCCAGGGGGTCGAGACCGCTCATGGGCTCGTCAAAAATCAGCAGTTCCGGGTCGTGAATGAGGGAATTGGCCATGCCCAACCGCTGTTTCATGCCCTTGGAGAAGCCGCCTACCAGCCGGTCGATGGCCGTGCTCAGGTTCATGCGTTCCAGGAGCAGGGGAATGCGTTTCTGTAATGAGGCCTTGTTCATCCCGCTCAACCGGCCGGAAAGGAGCAGGGTCTCGCGAGCGGTGAGATGGTCGTAGAAGAAAGGAAACTCGGAAAGATAGCCGATCCGGTGACGAAACTCCTCCTGGCCGACCAGATGCCCCAGAACACGCAGGCTGCCGCTGTCCGGCCGCAGGAAATGGAGCAGGAGTTTGATGGTGGTGGACTTGCCGGCCCCGTTGGGACCTAAAAAGCCGAAGACCTCACCCCTAGAAACGGCAAGGGAGATGTCATGCAACACCCTGTTACGTTTGCGGCCAGAGCCGAAGATTTTGCTCACGCAGTTGATGTTGATGGCTGGATGTGTCATAAAAATTATCTGTAATTTCCCTTGGGTAACCCCCCGGCTTTGCCGGGGGACTCCAACAGTTTGACAGTTTCAGGATTATTGAAAGTTACCAGTTGTCTGAGTATGAATGATTCATGGGATTTCATAGTCGGAGAACATGCGTATCATGGGATGCAACTTGGTAAATGTTGGCAATGAGCTAGATTTAAATGAAAAATTTTCCAACTATAGTGTCTCTCGCGGTGCCCATCTCTACCTAGAGATGGTGAACGGTGATAAATCTGAATTCCCGTCAAGTTACCACAGGTATAGCCGATAACTTGACCACCGAATGGTGGTCAGTAAATCTGTTGAACATGCCGCTTTGAGCGGCTCCAAATCTTTCAAGCCACCGGCTTTGCCGGTGGTCACTGACTGGGAGTCCACCGCAGAGAGCCGCTATAATGTTAATTGATACTGTTCTTGAAAAGTTTGCGGTTCATAGGCTCTGGGGGGATAAGTAATTGGGGATATTTCGATTGTTGATCATGCAATAGAGCAGTGGCTGTTTCTTTGTAGGGCAAAAAATCACGATCATCTTTTGCCTGTTGCAAGAACTTTTCCAAAAACATCCGCCAGTCTTTTGCACTTCTATCGCCCGCCAGCAGATCGGGGACATTTTTGTTTTCTTTCTCCTGCCGCCAGCCGACAATACCGATGTTATAGAGGGCGTAAGGGTTATCCGGTACAAGTTCCAAGGAATTCTGAGCAAATTTCATGGCCGTGGAAAGATCATTTTGTATCCAGGCCTTTTGGGTTAGGAATTGATAGCAATTGGTCAGTATATAGCGGATGTATTCCGGAGGCTCTATGATAAGTCGGAGTTTTCCTGCGGCCATAGCATAATCTTTCTCCTCATACGCCTTGACGCCATGAAAATAGTAGGTTGCCCATCGAAGTATATTGCCTTGTGCTTTATGAAAAAACTTTTCCCCCATAGCTTCAAGTATTTGCTGTGCGGTCTCGAAATCACCGATATTGGTTGCGAATTTCACTATATCCACGGCACTGGTTATATTTTTTGGATCATTAATGTCACTGCTGGTACGGGGGGCATCTTTCGGAAGAGGAATATCACTACGGATGATTATGGCACAGTTTTTTCCGTAGAAGGCAAGATGCCAGTCCTTGCTCAACAGAAGACCCATGGCGAGGCCTGGATAAACATGGCCGACACACCAGAGATCGCAGGGGTATTGTTGGGTTATTTTTCTGATATCTTTCCCTGACATGAAGTTGAAAAAAACATCACTCCATTGCCGATAAGGGAAATGTCTGGCATCAAAAAAGACGGTGTTTTCAGGCCATAACTTCCAAAGCAGATAGGCCCCCTGGTCGTAGGTGTTACCGATGCGGGCATGGGGGAAATATTTTTTTATATATTCAGCCTCCGTTACGGGACTGGCATCACTGATGCCGAAACCCATCCATTGATATCTTTCCGGCTTGACAAAAGAATTGTACAGGGAAAGCCCGGCAAGCAATATGCCGAATAGAGTCACCAACACAGGAAGCTTGCGGGACAATGGCAGGGCATATTTCCATTGTGGCGGAACCACAGGGGCAAGAGACAGAAGATACAGGCTGGAAAAAAGAAAAACGGGTACCCAATAGAAGGTAGTGCGAAAAAAACAGGTGTAGAGAGAGGCAAAAACCAGGTTTGCCAAGAGGGATGACCATTCTATTTTTTTGAAGTTTCGTAGAAAGAGCAGAAGCAGAATGGCAATGACGATATCCGCTCCCAAAACAAAAATATAGGTATCTTCAAAGACGAAAGGCGAATCATACGCCGCTATCTTTTGATTGTACTTGGTATTTGCCACTGTTGGCAGCAGGTCATAAAAAAGCTGAAGTGGATAGCTGTAGCCGTAGGGATTCAGCAGCGTGGTGAAGGCCGCAACAAACAAAGCAAGAGTCAAATGCTTCCGGACTTTTGACGGCAAGATGTTGTGCGGGCTCAGCCAGGTGTTGCCCATCTCCCCCAGCCAGACAAGAACGAGAAACACCGCACCGAAGACAAACCCGCCATGGGTGTTGACCCAGGCCAGCATGACAACAGGGAAGAGATAGCAGCTTTTCCATACTTCTTCGTGGCTGCCGCTGCGGATATGCCACCAGTTCCAGGCAAGCAGGGTCATGAAGACAAAGGAGAGAATCTCCGGTTTTTCAAAGGCGGCGGTATATGACATGATCACTGCCAGCAGGCAGAGAAACCAGGTCAGGGGATGGTTGACAATTCGCAGTTTACGGGCATAAAGGAAACAACCCAGCACAGGGATCAGCATGCAAAGGTAGCGAAAGGCAAAGATACCAACCAGTCCTGTGGTTTTGTGGAGTAAATATAAAAAGATATCCGGCAACCAGGTACAATAGATGGTATCGTTGGTGGCAGGCGTCCAGGAGAAGATCGTATGATCGGCAATGAGCGTCTTATGCTCTAAGAAATATTTACCATAGAGCATATGGAACCAGATATCCCCATCTCGTACTGGCAGGGCATAGCGGAATGCCAGAGTAACCAGGGTGATGAGCGCAAGGGTTGCGGCCCAACCCCAATGCCAAGGGGAATTGGTTGGTGCTTTCAGAGGAGGAGTTGAAATTAGGCGGTTTTCTTGTTCCAGCATAGAAGCATTTCCAGGCCGTTGATAGCATAAGTGAAACGGCTGACGGACCACGAAAATCGGGCAGGAAGCAAGGCCTCCAGCTCAGACTGGATCCGCATGAATTTGCCGCGGTCCAGCTTGCGAACAAGATACGCCAGGGGGCGTCGCCACGGAGAGCATGGCAGCACCGCATCAAAAACGGCTATATACCCGCCCGGCTTGCAGACCCTGTGCATCTCCAGGATCATCTGACGGGCTTCGGGGTCAGGTAGGTGGTGCAGCACGCCAATGGTCCATACGCTATCAAAGATATTGCCGGTAAAGGGGAGTTCGGTTGCCGAACCGGTAACCGCTGTCCCATCAGTCTGGTGATAGGCTTGAGAGTATGGAAAGGATATGTCTACCCCTATGGGTCTGGCATCTATTTTCCACAACCAGCTTGATGGCCCGCAGCCGACATCGAGCATGGCGCCACAGACCTGCCATGTTTTACTTGTTTCGCGTAATTGCCGGGTCAACAGTCTTTCTGCACCGGGAGCAAAAAGAGATTGTGCCAGTCGATACAACAGTGGATGCGCAAGCAGTCGGTGAAAAGACGTTAGCATGAGTCATGGAGCCCAAGAGGAAGCGAGTCTTGTTCAATAAAATAAGCCGGCCGGTTCCTGGATTCATCAAGAGTACGCCAGAGATATTCGCCGATGATGCCCAGCATCATGATCTGGCCTCCGCCCAGAAGCAGGATGGCAGTCATGACCGAAGACCACCCTACCAAGGGACTGCCAAACAGGATACTCCGGGTAATAACCAGCAGAGCATACAAAAAGCCAAATCCAGCTATCAGGAAGCCGCTAATGGTCATAAGTTTAAGAGGAACTCCGGAAAAAGCGATGATCCAGTCGGTAGCCAGACGTAACCGGCTGCGAAAGTTCCAGCCTGATGTACCGGTTCGCCGCTGTTTGCGATCATATTCTACCCATCCCTGCTGGAAGCCCAGCCAGGCAATGAGTCCAAAAAGCGAGGTATTGCGTTCTGGACAGGTGTTGATTGCCGCGACTACTTTATTGTCCAACAGGTAAAAATCGGCCCGAGAAAGATCAATTCCGGTTGAGGCACTCCCGAACCGAGTGAGAAGACGATAGAATAATCTAGCGAAAAGCCGTTGGAGCAGAGGTTCGTTCTCCCTGCCCTTCCGTAGTGCCCAGACAATATTGCTCCCCTCTCGTAACTGTCTGAGCATCTGCGGCAACATTGCCGCATCGTCCTGGCCATCTGCGGAGATGCACAGCACACCATCTCCAGTAGCCATCGCCAGTCCGGCACGGATAGCTATATGGCTGCCGCTTCGTCTGCTGAGCCGAATAGCTCTGAGGCCTGGCTTATCCAAATTGGACACGGCAGCGAAGGTATTGTCTGTTGAGTGATCATCAATCACGATAATTTCGTAGGATTCCACCATATCTCTGCTCTCACCGATAGCTGTTAGCAGCTCATCAATGGTTTGCGGGATATTTTCCTCCTCATTACGAGCTGGAATAACGATGGTGAGTTTCATTGTGTATCTCGGATAATTCTCGCAGGGTTTCCTGCCACAACTGAACCTGGGGGGACATGCTTGATGACAACGGATCCCAGGCCAACCAGCGATTTTTCACCTATTTTTGTTTCCTGGATGACACGCGCCCCTGAGCCAAGATAGCAGTTATTACCTAGAGTAACATTGCCAGAGACGGAGACATTGGATCCAATCAAGCAATAATCCCCTACTGTGCTTTCATGGGAGATAACGGTATTAGGAAGGATGACCACGCTTTGTCCCACGGAAACATCGGCGGTAAGAACAATATTGGCCATGAGCAGAGTGTTAATACCTATAGTGCAACCGATGCCAATTGAGGCAGAGGGATGGATGATGGTGGCAAATCGCTCTGGTTCCACCTCCAGTGAAGCGATCAATGTTTGCCGTTGCCGGAACGTCTCAGGCCTGCCAGGAACTGCGAGCACAAAAGCTTCTTTATTATGCGCCAGTTGTTCACGCCCGCCCAGTACAGAATAAGCACCGAAACGAAGACCATGTTTTTTAGGGTCATCGTCAACAAACCCGAGCAGATGCCAAGTCTTTTGCTGATGATTGATGGCCTCTACTACTGAGGCAGCTTCTCGGGCATTGCCGCTGAAGGGAAAAAGCAAAAGCTTTTTCGTGACAGGAGGCTTTTGTCTATTATAGCCGGGCAAGAGGTTTAACTCCTGTTGACAATTAATATCCCGGTCAGAATAATTATAAGACCAAGGATTTTTTGCCAGGATAGACTTTCACAAAAGAGTAGCACCGCCCCCATGGTCACGAGGAGAAAGGTTAAACTGACAAGCACAGGGTATGCAATACTTAGAGGCTCCACCGAGAGTACCCTAATCCAGACCAAAGTGGCCAAGGCATAGAATATGAGACCAAGATCAAAAAGCGGCTGTTTTGCCAAATTGACAAACCCTGAGATCCCCGCAGTAAGTCCACCCGCCCTTTCGACCCCGCTTCTGAGCATGAGATTCGCCATCACTGCCAAGAGAGCATTTATGAGTACCAGCAGCCATCCGGTTTTGCTCATAATGCACAGGCCTCCCTCACTGCCCCTACAATTTGGAGTAGATTTTTTTCATCCATACCACAAAAGAGCGGCAACAAGATAACCTGATCACGACTGGATTCACTGCATGGCAAATGCCAACCGTTTGGGGCATACGGCGACTCCTGGTGGGCATTCATGACACCCCGCCGGCAGGCAATCCCATTGTTTTGCAAGAACTGCATGATGCCTCGTTGGTTCTGAGTGGTGGTACCCGCCAGCCGCACAGGGTAACTCTGCCAGTTGGTTTTTGCAGACAATGGTTCAAAGGGCAGGATAATGCCATCCACATCGCGGAGCATTGCTTGATAGCGCGTTGCAAGCTCGCGTCGCTCTCGCACCATGCCATCCAGTTTTTTGAGTTGTTCTATACCAATTGCTGCCTGAATATCTGTCATTCGATAATTATAACCGGTGACGAGATACTCTTCAAAGACAACTGTATTGGTCATGTGTCGCGCCAAATCTGAGGCACCCATGCCATGCTGACGCCAGAGACGGAATTTGCTGTCCAGCTCCGAGTCGTTAGTAGTGAGCATGCCGCCGTCGCCGGTTGTGAGCACCTTGCGAGGGTGAAAGCTAAAGCAGGCCACGACCCCCTGGGGACTGCCAATTTTCTCCCAGGTTTTTCCATCGTCCAGGAAGATCTCGCTGCCTATTGCACAGGCGGCATCCTCCACCACAGGCAGGTTGTACTGTCTGGCAATCTCAATAATGGCACTGATCGCACACGGCATGCCCATCTGGTGTACTGGCAGGATGGCTGCTACCCGGCCTAGCCTCACTTTTGCCGGATCAACAAATCGCAGGGGTGACCCATCAAGGCAAAGTCGTGCAACATCCCGGTAGTAGAGTTCTCCTCCTCTCTGTTCACACTCCTCTGCGAGAAATCGTTTCAGCGCAGTCACATCCATATTGTAGGAGATGGGTTCAATATCCACAAAGACCGGTTCAGCTCCGCAGTAGCGCACCGCATTGGCTGTGGCTATAAAACTGTGGCTCACCGTAACCACCACATCCCCCGGCCCGACCCTGACCCCCAGCAGGCCCAGATGCAAGGCGGTGGTACAGCTTGAAACCGCACAGGCATGGCGAGCTCCGACATATGCTGCAAAATGGTCTTCAAACTCTTTGACTTTTGGGCCTTGGGTTACCCAGCCGGAAAGAATGACCTCGCGGGCGGCGGCAGCTTCTTCTTCACCAAGGTATGGCTTTGCAAGAGGGATCAGCATCTTACCAGTTTCGTCCAGTTTCATTGTGGAGGAGGTTTGCCAGGCCAAGGGGATGATCACGAAAATAGGAGATGGTCTTATTCAGTCCATCTTCAAATGCAGTGGCCGGTTTCCAGCCGCACAGCCCCATAAAGGCAGAGGGATCGGCATACAGTCGGCTGACATCGCCTGGCCTGCTCGCACCAAACCTGACCGAAGACGCGGCATTTCCTACCATGACAACCAGTTTTTCAGCCAGATCTTTGATGGAAATCTCAAAATTACAGCCAATATTCAAAGTCTTTCCGATCATAGCCTCGCATTGCGCCGCCGCCACAAGCCCGGTGGCTGTATCCTCGACAAAGGTGAAATCTCTGGTCTGCAAACCGTCTCCGAATACGACGATTTCCTTGCCGTTCAAGGCGCGGACAATGGATTTAGGAATCATTTCCCCGGCGTCTCCCTCATGGTGGGAACGAGGACCATAGGTGTTGAAAGGCCGGACGATCACCACAGGCAGACCGTATGTACGGTGATAGGCGTGGGCATAAGCCTCTCCGGCCAGCTTGCTGGCGCCGTAAACGGTGCAGGGCCTGGTCGGATGGGTTTCTGTCATGGGCACATGTTGTGCCGAGCCATAGACTTCCGAAGAGGAACAATGAATGAATCGAGCCACCTTGGTCCGTCTGGCAGCGGCAAGCAGAACCAGAGTACCCTCGGCGTTGACCCTATGGTTCTCAAAGGGGTGGGCAATGGAATGCCTGACCCCAAGGCAGGCAAGGTGAAAAACTACCCGAATATTGTGAAAAGCCCGCTCCACATCACCGGGGTCAGTGATTGAGCCTTGCTGAAACTCGAAATCCGGATTGGTGAAATGATGGGCAATATTGGCGACCTTGCCGTTTGTCAAATTATCGAGTACTCGAACCTTGCAGCCCTTCGCCAGGAGTTGATCGACCAGGTAGGAGCCGATAAATCCCGCACCTCCAGTTACGAGACAATGCCTACCGGTTTGCCCTATCATTTGAGGATATCCTTGAGACTCTCACAAACAAAGTGGATCTGCGCCTCGGTAAGTTCTGGATACAGCGGGAGAGAGAGCAACCGTTCCGCAAAGGCTTCGGTCACTGGGAAGGAACCGGCTGGCAGATGGAGGCGGGCATACGCCTCTTGCCGGTGTAGGGGCACGGGGTAATGAAGACCGGTATTGATACCCTTTTTCAAAAGCGCTTGTATGATGTGATCTCGATTTTCCACCTGGATGACAAAAAGATGATACACCGATTCATTACCAGGCAGAGTCCGGGGCAGAATCAAGTTAGGGACACCCCGCAGGAGTTCCCGGTAGCGTTGGGCATGCCTTCGGCGTGCCTCGGTCCACTGGGGCAAGTATTTGAGTTTTACGGAAAGAGCGGCGGCTTGCAGGGCATCGCAACGACCATTGTATCCTTCCATGACATGGGAGTACTTGCGAATCTGACCATGATCCCTAAGCATGGTAATGGTTATGGCCAGTTCAGGATCATTGGTGGTCACCGCACCGGCATCGCCACAGGCGCCGAGGTTCTTCCCAGGATAAAAGGAAAAAGCTGCGGCATGGCCCAGGGTACCGACGGTGCGCCCCTTATATTCGGCCAAGTGTGCCTGACAGGCATCTTCGACCACCCACAGATGATGTTTTTTGGCAATGGCGGTGATGGGATCCATCTCCGCTGGCTGCCCATAGAGATGTACGGGAACAATACCTTTGGTTTTTGGTGTGATGGCGGCTTCGATTTTCTCGGGATCAAGGGTGTACGTTTCCGGATCAATATCCACAAAAACGGGTTTACCGCCGGCTTGGCTGATAGCCTCGGTGGTAGCGATAAAGGTGTTGGGAACCGTAATGACTTCCCCTCCTGAACGCAACCCCAGGGCCAGGAAGGTGAAACGCAGGGCATCTGTACCGCTGTTGAGGGCGACGCAATGCGTACTACGCGTCAGGGCGGCAAATTCCTGTTCAAAGTCCTTGACGTATTTTCCGCCAATAAAGGAGGCAGAATCGAGAATCTCGGCCCAGAGAGGAAGTATTTCCTGCTTTAGGGCACTGTTTTGGGCCTTGAGATCGAGAAAGGGAATGATCATGGTTGCGGGATTTTTTTGATAAATTTTGCTGGGTTGCCGGCCCAAACTTCACCTGGTGGTACATCGGCCAATACCAAACTCCCGGCACCGATAATGGCGCCGGCTCCGATGGTAATCCCGCATAAAATGGTGGCACTGGAACCGATGGATACCCTCTCGCCCACAACGGTAGGCGTTACCTGCCAATCAAGCTCGGTCTGCATGCTGCCATCGGGATTAACCGCCCGGGGGTATCTGTCGTTGATAAAAGTGACATTATGGCCGACAAACACGTAATCGGCAATAGTGACCCCTTCACAGATAAAGGTATGGCTGGAGATCTTGCAACATTTCCCGATGGTGGCGTTTTTCTGGATCTCGACAAAGGCACCGATCTTTGTCTGTTCACCGATGCGGCAGCCATAAAGATTGACAAAGGCATGAATTGCAACATCCTTGCCTAGGGAGACATTAGAAGCAATCCGGCAGAAATCCAAGGGGCCTCCTTCAGGGGTATGCGATGTGAACATTAGCGCCATCGGCCTTAATCGAGCGTTCAGCCGCCTCCAGCACGCGCAGGACGCGCAAGGCGGCATGGCCATCGGTCAAAGGCTGTCGTTTCTCGGCAATGCAACGGGCAAACTCTTGCACCACAAGCAAGAGTGCTTCAACGTCGTCAACTTGCGGCGAATGAATGTCTCCACAACGGTAGGAGACCATGAACTGTGTTTTTTGGTCCTGCTCCATGGGGCTGCACTCGATCCCTTTGTCGTACACCTTGATTTTTTCAGATGGAACAAGATCGTTCCACTCGATCATCTTCTTGCTGCCGCCAATGATCGTTTTTCTGATCTTGACCGGAGAAAGCCAGTTGACATGGAAGTGGGCGATGAAATTGCCAGGATAGGTCAGGGTGACATAGGCAATATTCTCAATGCTGTTGCCGGCATGAGCCACGCCATGGGCGCTAACTTGCATGGGATTTCTGCCGGGAAAGAGAAAGTCGACGATAGCAAGATCATGGGTGGCTAGATCCCAAATGACATTCACATCGCTTTGAAACAGCCCCAGGTTGATACGGATGGAATCGAAATAGAGAATCTCGCCCAATTCGCCGGCGTCAATGATCTGTTTAATTTTTCTGACTGCACCCGTGTAACAGAAGGTATGGTCACACATCAGACGCAGGTCTTTTTGAGCGGCGAGTTCCACCAGTTCGCGCCCCTGAGAAACGCTGACCGCCAAGGGCTTTTCCAGCAGGACGTGCTTGCCTTTTTGCAAGGCGGCTTTTGCCAGGGAGTAATGAGTGCCCACCGGTGTGGCAATGGCTACCGCCTCCACCGCGTCATCATCCAGAATATCAGCAAAGACCATGGCTTGGCGCACCGAAGGGAAGGGCGCTAGGACACGGTTTAATCTCTTTGCGTCAAGGTCGCAGGCCCACAGGAGATTCGTTTCCGGACAAGTCATGAAATTCCGGATGAGATTCGGGCCCCAGTAGCCGCATCCTATTACTGCCGCATTGATCATGTTCCGTATATCCAATCGGTTGTTTATATTGCAGAGTACCTCTACCGGGTCGATGGCTGGATTCATTCATTTTTTCAACCATCTGTAATGAAATCGTACTGTGAAGCAACCATCAGCGTCAAGATATAATGCATATAGGGAGAGATCGCAAAAGTATGTCACCCAAGGTGCTTCTGAATGTGTCCGATGAGCTTCTTCTCAATAGCTGGCCCTGCGGCCGGAAAAAGAACAGCCCCGACCTTGTGCAGGTCGGGGCTGTTCTAACAACAAGACAGAAGGAGTCTATGCACTTAACTTATTGCACCCTGGTCCAATTTGCAGTCGGCACGCCACCGCCACCCAACCCAGCATCAAAATCATCGACGTTGGGAAGAGGGGCAGCTGTTGATGCGTTTAAAGTGTTACCGGCCACCCATGCAGGATTACTGACACTGTAGAGAGTGTTTGCGGCATCCGAGTCGGAGCCATATGCGGTGTCACCCTTGGTGGCTCTCGTGAAGACGAGATAATTAGTGGCATTATTAGTGCCAACAGCGTTAGTAGGGGTATTGGCCAGGATTGCCATGCCGACGCCGAAACCCAGTGGAACGGAAAAAGCTTTTCCTGTTTCACCATTATTGCCCGATAAACGCCCACCGACAGCAGTCGCGGTGGCAGCAGTGACCATGGCAGGGGTCGTAATAGTGGAAGCTATGGCTGGGCCAACAATGGGATCGGCCAGATTGGCAGCGGCCACTTCTGTCCAGCCGTATGCGCCCAGTTCAGCATTAATATCGGCCTGACTGGACACCGCACTCTTGTTGAGCGCCTTGGCGGTGGCGTTGTACGACCGCGTCCGATACGCCGCGAACTGCGGGATGGCGATGGCCGCCAGGATGCCGATGATCGCAACAACGATCATCAACTCCACCAGGGTGAAGCCCTGGCTGTCTCTGTGTAGTTTTGCAAGTCGTCTCATCATGGTTATTCCCCCTCCTGAGGGCGCGGTGAAAAGGTGCTTTGCCCTGGACGAGATATCCAGGAACTGCTGATTCGGTTTTCCCCAAGACAACCACAAACCGTGCCAGTTTCCGCATCAACCGTTTCTCCGTGGGCTTTCCAGGGTTATCCCTGATTCCGACCTGATACGTCGCCATGCTCGCCACGATCCCATGGCAAATACCAACCCGCACAGTGACAAAAAACGTCAGCACTGACAAATAATGCCAAATCCTGAGCGGATTTTGGAGGAAATACCGCGCTGTGACCCGTGGAAACAGCCCGACAAGAATTTACAGCGGATGAAAAATCGGAAGATAACAAGAAACCAAGTGCAACGCATCTCGTTGCGAACCGCTGGAGCATCCGCCATGACGTTCACTCCACAAGACAAGGAGCTAGCGATCGAACGCCTCCTCGCCGTCGAATCGGACCTGGAGTTCGCCGTATTGATCGGCAGTCGGGCCTCGGCCACTCAAACAACGGGCAGCGACTGGGACATCGCGCTGCAATGGCGCAATGACATGGACTGGCTGGAACAACTCGGCCGAACCGAAACCTTGCGCCGCGCCTTGGCCGAGGCGCTTGCTATTCCCGAAACCGTGATCGATCTCATCGATGCCCCCCGGGCGAGCCTCGCCATGCGCGCCGTCATCGCGGAAGAAGGTGTGGCGCTGAAAGGCGATGACGACCTCCCCTGGCAACGTTTCCTGAGGCGAACCTAGCGCGACCTGAAAGATTATTATTGGGACACAATATATGCGCACTGACCTGTATCATGCCGAAACCAAACGCATTGCCGCGGAACAAGGTGCGCTGCTGGACGAGGCCCGCGCCCGCATCGTATCCGGGCAACCGCTCAACGCCCTTGAACGAAATGGCCTCTTGCACGGGTTCCAAGTGCTGATTGAAAACGCCATCGGCAAGGCCAAGCAGCAACTCAAGGCACGAGGCGAAACCGTTCCGGTTTCCGCCCACGACGCTTTTGTCGCGCTTGCCCGTTTGGGCGTCATCGGGGAAGAAACTCTGCCCTTCTGGCACGGCGTGATCGGTCTGCGCAACCGGATCGTGTACGACTACATGAATGTGGACATCGACAGGATTGTGGCGCTGGTTCTCGACCGTCAGCATGCGCTTGTTGTCGACTTTCTCATGGCCCCGCTGAACGGTGTGAAAGAATAAGTGGTTGAGCCTGTCGTTCCTCTTGTTCCCATACGGCGCGGAGGAACAAGGGGAATGACTCACCCCCACACCCCCGCGACCGCCACCCCGCAACGTTCGCAACTGCCATCATGGAGAGCGACCTGCAGGCTGCGGAAACTATCCCGCTGGATGAGCAGCGCGCCGCAGCCCGGACAAGCGGTGTCCTCGCCGCCGGAGCCGGGAATATTGCCTTCGTAGACAAAGCGCAGTCCCTCGGCCAGGCCGATCTTGCGGGCTTTTTCCAGGGTGACCAGCGGGGTCGCCGGGCGATCCAGCATCTTGTAGGTCGGATAGAAACCGGTCACATGCCAGGGGATATCCACCGACACGCTTTTGAGAAATCGGGCGATGTTCCGCAACTCTTCTTCACCATCGTTGAGACCGGGGATGAGCAGGGTGGTAACCTCCACCCAGACGCCCAACTCGTGAAAAAGGCGGATATTCTCCAGAACCGGATCCAGCCGGGCCTTGCAGACCTGGCGATAAAAATCGGCGGTGAATCCCTTGAGGTCGATGTTGATGCCATCGAGCACCGGCGCCAAGTGCCGGGTCACCTCGGCGGTCATGTAGCCGTTGCTGACAAAGACATTCTTGATCCCCTTCTCCCTGGCTAGCCGGGCACAATCGTAGGCGAATTCGTAAAAAATCGTGGGCTCGACGTAGGTGTAGCTGATACTGGCACAACCGGAACGAGCGGCACCTTCCACCACCTCCTGCGGCGTGCAAACAGTCCCGCTGATCTGACCGGAGTGCAGATGCGGATATTGCGAGATCTGGTAATTCTGGCAATGCAGGCAGCGAAAATTGCAGCCCACGGTGGCGATCGAGTAGGAACGGCTGCCGGGCAGGAAATGGAACATCGGTTTTTTTTCGATGGGATCGATGTTCTGTGAAACCAGCCGGCCGTACACCAGACTGAACAGCCGCCCGTCCCGGTTCTCGCGGACCCCGCATATCCCCCGTTTGCCCGGGTCGATATGGCAGCGGTGGCAGCAAAGACCGCACACCACCTTTTTTTCCCCTGCCTGCTGATAAAAAAGCGCTTCGTGCATGCCATCCCTCCTTGTTGTCGACAGGTGCAGATGAAAATTCGTTGCTTTGCAAAATATTTGATCGTTTCAACGCTCCAGCGTTGGAACGCACGTCCAAGACGCTCCCGCGTCCGTATAGCGAGACGCCGGAGCGTCTCTTGCTCGGTTCCCACGCTGGAGCGCGGGAACCATCATATTTGAGTTCTGTCATTTCGAGGAGTGCAGCGACGAGAAATCTCTCCATTATTTCTGAGATTTCTCGCTGCGCTCGAAATGACAAAACGGAAGTCTTCCTGTTTTGTTGCGGGACATCAAAGATGGCGGATTGGACGTCTTGTTCTCCCTTACATCCTGATCTTGGCCTCGGTTTTTTTTGGGTTTTTCTCAAGATGTTTGTAGTGCCCCGCTGCAAGTTCGGCAAAACGAGTGATGATCTGGGATAAATCGGAGGCCTGCCACACCTCGGCAAAGTCCTCACGGGAACGAACCCGCTCGCTGATGAAAAAACACGGCTCCTTTTCCGGCAGTAAACCTATCTCCTCGAATCGCAGTTCCAACTGGCCGGCGAATGCATGGCTAAACAATTCCTGCATGGAATAGGTAAAAAACTTCTTCACATCCTCGGTGGACTCGGCCTCATTGGTCATTTTCCTGAATTTAGGCAACAGCTCGTTTTCTGCTTTCGAAAAAGATCGCATCTTGGTCATGACAACTTCCTCCGGTTCCGCGGCGCTGGTTGGCTGCCCGCCTTGTCGACCGCATAAACACGACGGCGCATTACATTATATAATATGTTGATCGACATGCGGATAAAAGCAAGCAAGGATTTTTGGAAAGGAAATGGAGAGAGGAACTATCCAATTATGTACCCAATTTTGCTTGCGACGATCAAAGTGCAAGAGAGACCTCTCGTCCTCCAGATCGGCCTGAACCCGGATTCCGCCGGCCCTGTTCATCACACCTCCGGCCACCCGTGTCCGGACGGGCCGCTCTGGTGTGCTCGCCCCTTGCACCCGAGAGGAGCGATGGTTTATGGTGGAGACGCATCCTTTCTTCGACAACGGCAAAGATCCGTGGCCCTCTGCACGGCTCGCACCTTTACCCTTCCCTTCACTTGAGGAGAAAACGCTGATGTTCAATTTCGAATTCCACAACCCGACCCGGATCGTTTTTGGCAAGGACCGGCTCAAGGAGTTGGACCGGCTGATCCCGGCCGAGGCCAAGGTGCTGATCCTCTACGGCGGCGGCAGCGTCAAGCGATTCGGCACCCTCGACAAGGTGCGGCAGGCTTTGGGCACCCGCAGCCTGGTCGAATTCGGCGGCATCGAGCCCAATCCCCGCTACTCCACGTTGATGCGGGCCGTGGAGGTAGTGCGCGGCGAAAAGATCGATTTCCTCCTGGCGGTCGGCGGCGGTTCGGTGATGGACGGCACCAAATTCATCGCCCTGGCCGCCAACTACGAGGGGAACGCGGAAGATCTGCTGACCAGCAGGCCCAAACCGGCACCAGCACCGGCAGCCCATCCCCTGGGCACCGTGGTCACCCTGCCGGCAACCGGCTCGGAGATGAACGCCGGCGGGGTGATCAGCCATCAGGGCGGCAAGTTCGTCTTTTTCAGCCCCTTGGTCTATCCCCGGTTTTCCATCCTCGACCCCACCCTCACCTTCACCCTGCCCCCCACCCAGGTGGCCAACGGGGTCATCGACACCTTCATCCACACCGTGGAGCAGTATGTCACCCTGCCGGCGGAGGGGAGGTTCCAGGACCGAACCGCCGAGGGCATCCTCCGGACCCTGATCGAAATCGGCCCGGCCACCGTCGCCAACCCGACTGATTACGATGCCCGCGCCAACCTGATGTGGTGCGCCACCAACGGACTCAACGGCCTGATCGGCGCCGGCGTCCCCCAGGACTGGACCACCCACATGATCGGCCATGAACTGACCGCCCTGTTCGGTATCGACCACGCCAAGACCCTGGCCATACTCCAGCCGGCGGTATGGACGGTGCGCAAGGCGCAGAAACGGGTCAAGCTGCTGCAATATGCCGAGCGGGTCTGGGATCTGCGGGAAGGAAGCGAGGACGAACGCATCGACAAGGCGATTGCCCGCACCAGGTCTTTTTTCGAAGCGCTGGGGGTGGCGACCCGCCTGAGCGCCTACGGGGTGACCGCGGACCGGATCGACGAGATCGTCCGCGCCCTGGAGGCGCATGGCATGATCGCCTTGGGGGAAAAACGGGAGGTCACGCCCGGGATCAGCCGCAGGATTCTGGAAACGGCGTTGTAAGCCTGCCCCACGCCGTGCGCTCAGTACGGCGGGTAGTGACAGGACCCCAGGGTATACTCCTTGACCGGCTGGCCGTACGGATCAAATACGGTTCTGCCGAAGCGGTCGAGGACGTAGCGTTCCCATCGGCACATACCCACTGGCACCGCCGGTGCGGAGGAGCTTACCGGTGGGCGGCAGACCGGTGGCGGCGCGGCATACACCACCGGCGGCGGGCGGTAGGCGAAGGCGGCAAGGGTCGAGCCCAGGAAAAACCCGGTCAGTCCCCAGGCCAAGGCAACGTCGCCGTGATAATGGCTCCATCCCGCCGTGGGCGAGAACGAGGTCACCAGCAGGCTGAATATTAGAGCGAGGATTGTTTTCTTTCCCATGGTCACACCTCACGAAAAGACAAACAGCTCGACCGGGAGCGGATCACCCCAACAACGTATTTAGCGCCGTGGAGGGCAGCCCAAAGGCCTCGGCCACCCCTTGGCAGGTGATCTGCCCGGCCACCATGTTGACGCCCATGCCGATGCCGGAGTCGTCCTTGGCCGCCTGCCGCCACCCCTTGTTGGCCAGGGTGAGGGCATAGGGCAGGGTGGCATTGGTCAGGGCCTGGGTCGAGGTCAGCGGCACGGCGCCGGGCATGTTGGCGACGCAATAATGGAGGATGGAGTCGACTTCGAACACCGGCCGGTCGTGGGTTGTGGGACGGGAGGTCTCGAAACAGCCGCCCTGATCGATGGCGACATCAACCAGCACCGCCCCCCGTTTCATGGTGGCCAGCATCTCGCGGGGAATCAGTTTGGGGGCCTTGGCGCCCGGCAGCAGGACCGCGCCGATGACGGCATCCGCCTGTGGCGCCAGTTCGCGGATCGTGGCCGGCGAGGACATCAGCAGGGTGCAGTTGCTCGGCATGATCCCGGCCAGATGGCGCAGGCGGGGCAGGCTGGTGTCGAGGAGATGAACAGAGGCCCCGAGCCCGCAGGCGATCCTCGCCGCCTCGGCCCCGACCGTGCCGCCGCCGAGGACCAGAACCCGAGCCGGGGCCACCCCCGGCACCCCGCCCATGAGAACGCCTCGACCACCCTGGCTGCGTTCGAGATATTTGGCCGCCTCCTGGGCCGCCATCCGGCCGGCGACCTCGCTCATCGGGGTCAGCAGCGGCAGGCCTCCGCGTTGATCAATAATGGTTTCGTAGGCAATGCACACCGCCCGGCGCGCCATCATCGCCCGGGTCAACTCCTCGGAAGCGGCAAAATGGAAATAGGTGAACAACACCTGCCCTTCCCGGATCAGCCCGTATTCCGCCGGCAACGGTTCCTTGACGTGCATGACCATCTCGGCCTGCCGGTAGATCTCCGCCGGCCCGCTCATCATCTCCGCCCCGGCCTGTTCGTAGTGGCCGTCGCTGAATTCGCTGCCCGCGCCTGCGCCCCGTTCGACCAGCACCCGATGGCCGTTGTGCACCAGGACCTCGACCCCGGCCGGAGTCATGCTGACGCGATTTTCCTCAGTCTTGATTTCCTTGAGAATGCCGACGATCATGGTGCACACTCCTCTGTTCCGGAAAAGGGATTGGGCGCGGGTTGTCCTCGATCATTGTAGCAGAAAACAGCGGGAACGCCGGTGATTTTTGCAAAAAAACCATTACCTCGCCGCTCGTGGCGATCTAGGACCAATGGAAAAACAAGGCGGGAAAAGGGATGGGCCGGTTAGCGAAGCAGGGAAAAGATCGCCGCCTGAATGTTTTCGGTGGAATCGAGTTTGTCGACGATGCCAGCCGGTCGAACGGCGCGAGCCCGGTCAAGCAGTTGCTCTTCCTGATAGCCGGTGAAGAACAGGACGGGGATATCCTGTTTGGCCTTGATCATCCGGGCGGTCTCGATCCCGTCCAAGACGCCGTCGAGGCTGATGTCCATCAGGATGGCGTCCGGCGGCTCCTGGCGAACCGAACGGAGCGCCGCCTGACCGTTGGTCACCACCCTGGTGACCTGCCAGCCCAACTCCCTGACGTTTTCGGCCAGCATCAGGCCGATCAGTTGTTCATCTTCAACGATCAGTATCTTTTTCGGCATGGACGGTT
>JGI24731J21663_1000581_pt1 | contig 36980 bp, 19 predicted proteins | sample EPASupsiteHSE605_FD_21663 | JGI IMG/M metagenome (IMG submission 21663) | reverse complement strand
TTGTTTTAAAAAGAATAAATAAAACATGTTAAACCTGCAAATGCACCAAATGAACTGTCTTAAAAGATGATTAGTATTTTTGAACCTGATGATTTTTGCTGATTTAATGCAATGGGAATTAGGGATTTTTTTTGGTTAATGGATTTAGTTAACAAAATTCTTAAGGAAAAATGTAAAGATAAGAATATTTCATGGTGTTATCAAAAAGTCACAAATAGTTCATAAGTACCGGAAAATCTTATAGAGTTATTTGGAAAAACCAAAGCAAAGAAAATTGCTGAAAAACTGTCAAGAATCACATTAGAGGGCCGTGCAGCAATCTATTATGGTAGGAGCATTCAAAGAATCAAAGAATTGGTTATTAACAACGAGAACCCAGATGAAAACAGTATACAAGGAGAAAACACCATCCAAGCACAAGAAAATACCCGTAACATGGGGAGCGAGGAGGGCAATTCTCAGTATACTACAAACCAAGTTCAAAACAACAACATAGAACAAGATCTAGGATCAAGAGAGGAGAATACCCCAAACAGCGAACATGATCAACTAGATGACGAAGACAAAAATGACCTAGTGAAACTTATCTCAAATAGTAACCACCCAGACTACTCCAGTGAAGACGAAACCGACACAGAAACTTGAGCAAAGTGAGACAAAACAAGAAACAAAAACACGAACCAGAGAGGATCATGTTACACCATCCATACCACCATCCAAGTAGATACACCCAATTATCATATATAACAAATCATATCTCCAATCTCCAGTTACTTACCCCCTTCATAACAATTTACCCTTTTCACTTCTACTACCCCTTAGTACCCTAATCCCCCTCTTGACACTTTTCTTAAATTTGTGTTGCACTCTAATCCCCCACATGGGTATATCCCCCTAAAGTTTTGCCCTATCTCTCCCAAGTCATTTTACCCTTCAGCATCTATCGTTTATTCTTGAGAATTCCAGAGATGGTGACGATTATTTGATTCCTGAGACGGAATAGGGTCGATTAGGTTACAATGCTTAATCTCTACGGATGATGGAGGTAGAGGATGGTATATAACATTAAATCCGGTTCGTGTAGTTTTTTTTCTTTATTGTATTTTGGAATATTCCAAGTAAAAATGTTTTAAATCTGGCATGGAACATAAAACATCGATAAGACTATTTTATGGGTAGAATTCTATTAAGGAGGCACACTTATACAAATAATGGGGTATTGATGTTTATCTGTTTTCCTAGCCAATTCATTACATCATTTCATGTTTTGAGTGACATAATGGAAGTTATCATCTAACTCATGATTTTTAACACATTAGATAACAGTTTTAATCACAGGAATTCTAAATAGGGATGAATAAATCGTTCAATAATCCTGAATATAATTACCAATAAATGGAGGAAATGCCCCCATACATTGTGAAATAATGGGAATAAGAAGCTCAGAATTTTTACCCAGCTGCAAGGGTTTCTACATGTAAAGGAAGATGACTAGAAGATATTTTGATGTACCACCACACAATTTATCTTTCTGCACCTCGAAACCCAGAGTTATATTAGGGTTTCAAAATGCTCTATGATCTCAATCACAAAGATACTATCCTATATTGTATAGAATTGACATCCAGAGGCATAACATGTCATTCAATGATTTCCATTTTTGCTTGATGAATCCAGGAATCACTCCAGAATTAAAAATGAATCCAAAACGAAGAGGATGGATTTCTCTGTTATACCCCCATTCCCAAATTGAAAATATTCTTGCACAAAGGAATGTTTAATAAAAATCACGATTTTCGAAGTAGGAGTATTTTTTATTTTTGAAAAATGGAAATCTCTCTAAGAATTGTTATTAAATGGATAACAATAGTTGCTTCATGCTATGCATTAGTTATATCTATTAGAAACATATCGTATGTAACAACTCTTCAGTCAATATGCCCAAATATGATAATTATTGTATTTTCGTTAGTTTTGATTATAGCAGAAGTATATTTATTCGATTTTTTCAAGTTTTTCACATTTTTATTAACTCTTTACGGAAAGAGTTTTTCATTTCTTCTCATCGGTGCATTATTTTGGAATATTGATTCTTTAAATTTGGTAACATCATCTATATTTTTAACTTTAGCGGGGGTATACGGTATTTTAACAGTTTTTACCAATGGATTGGTGTCGAAACCTCTTCTGTTGAATAATGATGCTAAATTCGTAATAGATGTTAAGGATATGTATGCCCCAGAGCAAAAAGAGTGATAATATTCAATATTTATGGAATAAATAAGTAAAAGTTAATTATTTTAAAAACCTTATATGAACAAATTCGGCTCGTTTTCATTTTTAAACAGATAAAAGACCCTCTCCATATTTTGCACGTATTATTCCAATCATTTTATCAAAAATTTCGTTGCTACCTTGTTTGATCATGCAAATTGCTCCAATAGCTTTAACTTGCTTCATATTTAGTGTGTTTAATACTATTAATGCAGACAAATCCATTAAACCACTTAATAAAAGCTTACAATTAATGGAGAGATTCCATATTACCGGGATGATCTCGCTTCTATCTATGATTTCAATGAACTTTTGAATTTTTTCAATATTTGTATAAGAGAATACTTCAGAAAGACTGACAAGAATTGCTTTTCTATCATCAAGAGATTTTGCAGAGAGCATCGAATATACAAACTCATTAGCAATGATTGTCTGAGCTTCTATTGATGGGATCTGATTCTCAGTTGGCCAAAGTTTCAGAAATAGGAGAAGCAAACTAGAAACATAGTCATCAATTGATGACTCGGTTATTACCTCGGCAACAATTCGATTCTCATATATCCGAACAAATTCTGTATGTGTTGAAGGAAGACAAATCATTACCACTTGTAGGGCCGATTCTCTTGACAGGTATGAGTAATCAGTATTAACAACAATCCTGAGGAACCTGGAAACAAAGTTGGGACTCTCCCTCACAATGGTATCTAATTGGTGAATACTGTTTTCAGATATCATTCGAAGCTTAATTAAAACATCCTCAGAGATACCATCATTTGGCATAAGGAAGTTAATAGAAGAAAACAAAAACTTGATTGTTTCTGGACGAGATGTAATTTTAATAATTGATGATAAAAAATATTGATTGCTTATAAAGCTCAGCGCAATATAAACAGATCTCATATAGGGGTTATGGGCTTTAGAAAGCTCTTGTGATAAACAATGAAGCAATCTTGTTGTTAAGCTTTCTGTTTCCCCATATGATTCGAAAACATTAAAAATAGAATCAAGTATTTTGGGATGCTGAGATTTATGCAAAAAGAGATATCCGAAAAATAGACTTCTAATTGTGTCAGGAAAAACTATATCAGGATGGATAGACAATACAGCACCTACTGAGCTTACCATATTTAGGTATAAAGAAACGGTGGATTCAAATTCAGGATGATCCATAGGTAGGGCGAATACTCTTTCATTAATTATCCCTAATATATTCTCATTCAAACCTTCTGTTAATGCTTCTTTTATCATACAAAGTTGTGAGAAACTCTGAATAATGTATATTATATAGTCAATCTGTATCTGATAGTTCTTAGGTATTGAAGACAAAACCCCATTTAAAACTTTAATATGCTTTAATGGATGCCGGGAATACTTAATGCTTTGAGACAATTGTTGAAGAGAAAACAAATACTTATCTTCGTGATCAGAAAACAAATTAGTTATTGATGAAAGATTTGTAACCAATAAATCGCATTTATCGGATTTTTCAAACATATTTGTTAGAGAATAAAATGCATTTTGAATCTTAAAGTATTTTGAAAATGCTAAACCTGATACTAATGATGGTGAAGTGAAAATAATATCCTTCAAATTCTGGGATTTCATTAGAAGAGCAACTATGCTTGTTTGAGATGAGGACGAAGAAAAGAAAGAACTATTAAACCAGTTAATTGGTGGAATAAATTCGGAATTCTTGCACAGAGATATTAAAAGCTCTTCTGAAGGAGAAGAGTTACATTTCTCAATTATCGAGGCAACAGATGATAATGATATTTTGGATTTCAATAATCGCACCAAGGCCTCTGAGTGAAAACGAGATGATAAACAAATACTTAGAAATTGATTCGAAGTTATGGCATTATCTATTTCTCCAATCGCAATAAAAACATAAAACAAATGAGTTAAATCCACAGATAATAGAAATTCTTTATATTCTGCAGAATTGGTTGCGATGCCAAAGTACTGGGGTATGAATTTTATAATAAAAGAAATACTATCATTAATAAACCCAGACCTCTGAATAAAGTGAGCATGATCAATGCTTCTATGACAATATGAAGACAATACATAAAAAATGTCAAAACCATTTCTCCAGTTGTTAAGCATCATTGAGATTTGATGAGGGAATAAATCAACAAGATTTTGAATTAAAGGATGATCATAATCAATACGCGAAATTATTTCTTCCAATAGCCCAATAAAGGCTTTTCTAACAGATTCTTTCGATTTTGATAGTATTAAAAATATAAATTCTGTTGATTCCATCAACATGTTCACTAAAATTTTTAATAGTGAGTTCTCAACATCTAAAAGGGATATGATCTTGTTTGTGAATTCAATGAATGGGAAATCATCAATTGACTTTGATAATACTTTCAAGTAAAACTCCAGACTCCGTTTTGTTGATGATTTTACCAAAATTCCAGATATAAACTTTGCAAATGAGGGAGTTAGAAAAATATGTTGTGACGAATCAATGTTCCATTTCAGATCACTATTAATAATACTTGACAATCTAGTATTAATTGAATCAAAAATATCTGGCATTTTTTCACTCATAATATGTAGTAATTTATAGGGATAATCACTATTAATTGGAGATATATTACTAATCAAATTTTTAATTAAATACTCCTTAATCTCAATAAAAGGAAATGAAGACCACCGAGAAGCCATTTCACAAAAAATAATAAAAGTAGGCTCATTAAACTTATAAAACATTGGCATTAAAATATCGAATATCTGAGGATAAAACTCTTGGGGAATCTGAATTGATGAAAGAATTCTCAGATAATCAGGTGATTTGTTTTTTATAAAAACCGACCATATAAATGCAAAATTTTGGTTCAAAAGGAGCGGACAATTCAAATAATCACCAAGCATGGATTTCTTATCATTAATAAAGAAACATCCACACAAGTCATCATCAATGTCAATTGTTGCTTGTGACAGTATTCTTCGGACGTGATTCATTAGTTTATTATGAGAAGGATGTTTTGATTCCCGAAAGAATGTTTTGATGAGAGATAAAAATTCAATATTATTGGTGGATCTGATTGATTTAAGAATTACCAATTTGGATTCAAAGAGAATTGAGGAATTATGCTCTAATAATAAACGCTCTATCAATTCTTGTGATTGTTCATTAAGTTGCGATCTAATAGACATTAGTTGAAACAGTGTAGTCATCTGCTTTTTAGGATAAAAGCCGAGATAATCAAACCTATTGGATCTGGGCAGCATAAATAGTATTTCCATTATCTCTTTACCATACTTTGATTCCAACAGGCTTATTAAGAAAGAATAGTTCTCATCAATAACAAGACGGGATATTGGGTGATTAGAGTTATCAAAAACAGGAAGATTATCAAATAAAGGGTCAATAAATTCAATATTAACTATTTTCAAATTATCTAAATAATAGTTAATGGGCATATTGAGGTCAATAGCAGCATTATTAGAAGTCAATTGGAATGATCCGATTTTTAAACCAAAATAATCAGATATGCTTGGTATGTATTCTAAGAGAGATTGGTTCTTGTTTAATGAGATATCCATAACTTTTTTAATATGAGAAACCCTCAAATTGATTGTTTTCTTAATATTTTTTTGCCTTAAATATCCTATCTTTGAAGGATCAACAAAATTTGATGTGTAATCAATTATGTATTTTATAAATCCAATACAACCAGGAGTGGTTTCAATTTTAAGATTTGAAATTGCCTTATCAACAAGACAACACAAATGATCAGGAAGAAGATCTATTGGAGATCTCATTATCAATAAATGGGCAGATTGTTTCCATAATAAGAATTTTGGATCAAGGGATACAAGTTTCCACAAAGATATTTCTAAACTCCGATATAGTTCTCTTTGAAACTTAGAAGATGGAAAAATCAATCTCTCTTTATACTTGTAAAGATATTCAGTATAAGCGAAACCGCGCTCACTCATACCATTATACTCTATGAACTCAGTTAAAGGCAATAAACAAGAATTATCAATATTTGGTATCTGATCTGGTTGCACAAGACTCTTTAATAAATAAATTTTAACATTGGAATCATCAATACTATCAAGCAAGGACTGAGTAAGCTTGGTATTAAGCTGTACACCAGTTTTCTTTAGAATCCCAATGATTGAATCAGTAACAAGAAGGGATTCCTCATACTTGGAATAATGAAAAGCTTCTATCAAAGTAGATACTAATTCTAAACCATTTTCAAATTTGGAATCGACACTATTAAACAATACTATAGAAAGAGGCCCAAAAAACATATGCTGTTTCTTAAGATAACTAGTAATAGGTAATATGAGATGCTTAAATGTATATTTTGATGACCATTTTTCAAAAAACGATATTATACTCTCTAAGTTCTTTGTTGATGAATACTGATTCCATAAAAGTAAAGTTATTGGTTCAAAATATTGAGGGAGCGTAGCTAATTGTTCGACAACTTCAATCCTAAGCGGCTTCGAAACAATTTGAATTACAGCAGGTACACTTTCGATATATGGGACTATATCACAGAATTGAATATACATATCAGAATAATTACATCTATCCCATATATCGTTGATTTCATTATGAGAAATTAGTTTTTTCTGCAATAAGCAGATAATCGAAGGTTTCATGATGGTAAATCGATCATTGTTAGTCACCAAGGAAATAAATAGTTTTATCATTGATTGATCTAAAGGAATACTTGTCGAAATAATAATATACGACAATACTTTTAGAGATGTTCTTACTGGTTTTTCTAAACCGGAGTTAATCATGTTTTTTATTATTCCAAGGCTTTGAGAAATAATCTCTTCAGATGGAGAAATTGAAAGAATAGATTGAATGATATTTTCAAGTTCTAGGAGAGGATATGACTCAAAACTTTTATTCAATATTAAATTATTCAACACTATCAAGAAAGATGCATTAGTTTGATCTATTTTAGGAAAAACCACATTAGAACCCATCGATTTAGCGATTAGCCTAATAACTTCCATAATACAAGCCACATCAGAAGGCATCGTCGACTCATTAGTGCATATTTTCAGTAAGAATACATGACCAAATTTTTTAAGGAAAAACGAGGCAACATCATTATATAAAGTAGAGTTCGCTTTAATCTGATTCAAAACTCCTTTTTGATAAAGAATAGCCGAAGGATCTAAAATTTTGATCAGATAGACAATTAAAGTATGCCTTTTTTTCACAGAGAAAGACCAAATAATTGTGGATATACATTCCTGTAAAAAAGGAAGGACGGATTTCTCTTCACTTGGAACAATATATATTTTGCAAAAGGAAGATATAACTTTCGGGAAAAATTCGAAAATAAAATCGTTCGAAAAATCCTGGTATGGTGACGGCAGTCCCGTTGTTCTCGCTGAGTTTAGAAGGCTTTGATATTGACTTAGAAACTTTTCCCAGCCGCTGTTATTAACAATTGCATAGACAAAATTCTCAGCAATAAGCTGAGGATCAATCAATAAACTCATTAAAACTAAACCGATTTTAGTTAAAGCAAAGAGTTACAGAGGAGAACAATCAGCATGTTCATATTGTTCCTGGGTTTGGTGGAGACCTTCTCATCGCATTTATAATGCGATAAAGATAGAGAAGTAGCAAAAGACTGAGATGATGTTGCGAAGCTATTCTGATAAAATACACAGTCGATTATTGTGACGGTGTGACGAATTAAACTTTGATATTTGTTGTCGATTATTGCACATTTTTCAGCTTTGGCAGCAGTATTTGATAAAAAAAGGGCATAATTAACTTTGGGTTCTGAGTTATTCACTATGTTAGTCATGAAAGTTCTTCCCGGCATATGCCAATGTTCAACAACCAGTGTTGCAATATTCCTTATGATTGAGCAAAAATCAACATTCGAATTAGTTCCGTATCTTAGATTCACGACATCGTAATCCCTGAGATATGTTCTTGAGATATTATTGTGTGAAAAGTCGGAAATCCCCGAATATATATGCAGAATGCTATGTTCACCATAAAGATTTTCGTTGCAATCAGATATTGAAGAATCAGCAAAGATCCCATATTTGTTAGAATCAAGCATCAAGTATCCAGTTTGACAATTTAGCGCTTGACATTGAGAAAAACAATTATTCGAAATGCTGAATCCACTATTTTGATCAATGTATAACGCGCCACCAACGCTTTTAGACGAGCAATCCCGAATAATGCAGGATTCAATTGTTAAATTAAGTTTTGAACTCACAAAAAAGCATCCTCCCGCCAAATCTGATTTAATACCAGTGAATAAACATAATATTATCCTAATCAATCCCCCAGGAGGAGCAGAAGGAGAGAGTCTTTGAGAAAAAACCTGGTTCGAAAATACCTCCATAAACAAATGGAAACAGCATCTTACTTTCCAGATTATCTCCCCCAAAACTTTATTAAAAGGAGATATTCTCCGTTAGTAGCTGTTTTTGTAGATCCCGAAGCAGATAGAATGCTTACTCCTTGTGGTTTTTCATTTGTTGATATTGTATCCGCTTTGGGGATATCGCAAAACAGTCCGATACGATTTGCACCTGTAGATAGAATAAAGGGAACTGGACAAGATGTTTTGCTTCAACAGATAATGAGTGATGTTACTACTTATAGCCAGTCTTTTATTCTTCCCGAATACGAAATCGAAGAAATAGTTGACCAGGCATTGTCACCTATTCCATATATGCTTAAAAAGTACCTTAGATACCCTTCTCCTGATTCTACAAGTCCGCCCTGGTATCGTACCCTTGTTCAACGAGTTGTTTCATCCCAAGCTTTTCTTGAGTTTGACTTTTTTGATTTGCCCCAGTGTTTACTTTATGTTACAGCAGCAGAATCATCCTTTCTAAGTCCGAATGAAATTAGAAGTGCATTACCATTTCCGGATTGGATGAAAGAGTTTCTTCTTTCAATACCAGTAGTACGAGTCATTGTGTATGATACATTAGTTAAATCGGAAATGCCTAAAGAAATAAATGGCCCTAGAGGTGGGTTTCACAGGCTTATGCCATTTCCGTTTCGGACTAGAAGAATGAATCAAGGCGGTGGCATCGAGATTGGAAAGCTTCAGAATCTTTTTAGATATGACTTATCCATTGTTAATAATCCAAATTTAGGTCAATTCATTTCAGAACAAGATATTTTGAATGTCAATAAGTTCATTTCCACTCTTCAAAATGAAGTTGTTTTACCATCAATAGATATTCTTATCAAATCACTTGTTGTTGAAGCAGAGAATTATAATAAGCTCACTTCTTCTATAAAAAGCTGGTTTAATAAAGGATCTGTTCCAGAACCAGTAACAGCAGTTTTGGGAATTCCTCGAAAGAAGATAGTCTATTCATTCATAGGAGGATTATATTTAATAACTGGTCAGTATTCTGAATCACAGAAAGCATACAAAAGTTTTGTTTCGTTAATAGAAGGCTCAAATTGTCATTACCAAAGGCTAAGCTCAATGTTTGTTTCATCAATATTGAATTGTGTGATTCCAAATAATACAAATCTTGTTGAAACTGGAATTGCTGCAATTTTGTCAGAAATACATCTCCCAAATAGTGTTCAGTTTTTATTATATGTTCCTTTGTTAATGATTGAGTTTCACTCAGCAATGGGTGAAATTACCGCTGCACAAAAGCTATGTAAAGCAACACTATCCAAAATTTCTAAACTATGGAATGGAAGTCAGATTAACAAACAAATTGTTTCGTCTGTTTTAATGGAGCGACTTGCAGGATTGACAATTGATTCAAGAAGGAGTGCATTACTCACATCATATGCGATGTATTCATATAAGGATTGTAATCAATTAGCACATGCACTTCGGTGCGCCATTTGGTTACAGAAAACATTACCTCGTTCAAATTGGGTTCTATTATATCAAACAGCATGGTTTGAGAAAGCTAAACTTTTTTATGAACTAACTCAAGGTTATAGATCATTATTAGCATATAAAGAACTTCTTTCTCTTCCTGACCTTGACACAAAGCTTCATGAATCCGTGATTACACAGCTTTGGGCTCCATATAATGATCCACAGCTTCAAAAGTATGGGAAAACATTTCGAATTAGTTCTCTTCTTGAGATAAAGACCACAAAGCTTATAGATAAGTCTAATCCAGAATATTGGAACCATAAAGTTTCAAACTTTGATTCGCTAAACCAATGTTACGACAAGTTTCATGCTTTTGAAATGGACAGGAGCATTAATAAGACATTTGACATCGCTTGGATGAATGAATCGAATAAACTTTCTAAAAGCACGAAAGTCGGGAAAGGTTGCAAAGTTTACATTTCTTTGGTATTATATAATAGATATATTTTTGTTATTCATTTAGAACATGCTCAGTTGTTTGCAGAATGCTCTAACGGCTTAACCTATCCTATTAAACCAGTGAAGAATATTGATATCCCTGGTTTTCCAATAAGACAAAAAGAAATTATTTTTGAGTTTTCACCAGAAGAAGCCGGTGATTATATTATTAAAAAATTCGAAAAGAACTATTGGGGTTGCATTCAAACTGAAGTAGAAATTGATCCCATTCAGTTCACATGCATTGAACAGTATTCTGATGTCAAATTATCAATCGAAGGACTTCCTGACAGGGCTCCCCAATATCAGTGCTTCTTTTTCGATGCTATTTTATCCAATGTTGGCAATATTCCTTCAAAAAAGAATAGAATAGTTTTTGATAATTGTGATTCGATAGTATATAATGGTGATCAAACCTCAATAGAAAATGGCTCGATAATAACATTGAATGAAACAATAGAACCCGGATCTAAGATTCGATTGCCGTTAATATACAGAGCAACTAAGCCAGAGAAAGAAACTCTAAGTTTCATATTACTTTCTGAAGGAATTAAATGCGGTTTTAATAGTTCAATAGTAAGTGTTGATCCATCAGCGGTTATTGAAACAGTTATTAAGAAGAGATGTGATGATTCAAATGGAGAGTTATTATATTGTACTTTAGCTCCACAAACAAACGGAGTGTCTTTTGTTGGAATAATTGATCAAAATGGTAACAAACTTCAAAATTTTGCTCCACAAAGTGTTCTTTCAATTCAAACCAAAAACTCTATTCTTGCTTTCACAGGAACAAGTATTGGTGTTATTGAAGATAAGTGGAGAATTAAATTAATGAGCGGTGCTCCATATGCAATTTTGTATTCAATTAACCAAGGATTATATGCCCAAAAGAATCTTAAAGTTATACATCATGATGGAATACATCTTAATGTAGCAATTCCTCCAATAATTCAGGTATTGCCGAATGAGATTATTTCATTCGATGTATTAATTGAGGGATCTGATTCTCCACCTTTGTTTATTGAGCCATTTCCATTTGAAAGAAACCAGCCTGCAAAATGGATTGGAAAGTCCAAAGTTAGAATTGTTGATGACAAAGCAACTTTTAAATTGAGACCACTTTCAAGAGGAATTGTTACTATACAAGGATTCTACTTATTCACCCAAAATGGAGTTATTGAAGTCCATTTGAAGCAAAGAGTATCAATTGAAATGAACAAAAACAATATATAGTTAAACATTTCTTTAGAACACTTTTAAAATATAAGGATTATATGAATCAAAATAAACCAAATAAATAAAAGAAGACGAAGAATGGGGTTCTGAGAAAGATATCTACCCATAGCTACAGTTTTCTGGTCGATAATCATTATTATACTGTTTAGCCATTGTGGCAATTGATTTGAGACTCTAATACTGCTGATAGGAATAGTCCTCTTTTTTGGTGCAATGCCAATACTTTGAAAGTTCTCAACAATGGGCTTACCATTTTCAAGTTTCATTAATAAGGCTGCTTTTTCTCCTTTTAGCGATTCAATAATTGCATAAGAATTAAGTAACTCTTCTTCGGTTGATTTGCTGTTTTTTCGAGAAAATTCTTCTCTGAGTTTTGATAATTCTGCTTTATGTTCATTTCTTTCATTTTGCAACTGTGCTTTGAATCGTGATTCCGCCGCTTCTCTTGAGGCAAAAAGCTGGGATCTAACAAGTGCTAATTCGTGTGTTAGAGCCTCATTCTGTGTTTTGACACGAAAAAGTTCTGTTTCGGTCCCATTTTGTTGTCTCCGATACTCACTTATTTCGTTTTGCATTTGTTCTTCCATTTCTTTTGTGGCAGTTTCAAGTTGAACAATCCTTTGCTGTGACTTATTATATCGATCTCTGAGCCTTGATCTTTCAGCTTCTAACATCTCTAGTTGACTTGATACGGATTGATTTTGAACCCCTGATGACAAGCTTTCAACAGCTTTTTCCCTGTATTTAACAATATCTGATTCAAGCAAAGAGACCTCTGATCTTAGGGAAGTGACTTCATTAAAAAGCTTAGTATTTTCATTGTTTTTCAAAGAAAGCTCCTGCTGCAATGAAAATTGCCTCTCGCTAAGGGCAGCGACCTCTTTTTCTAGTTTAGTTCGTACATCTTCAAGGTTAATTCTTGTTTGTTCAAAAAGTTGACTATCTTGGGAGTATTTCCGCTCAAGATGCTTTAACTCGGATTTCAAATCATTATTTTGCAATCCCAAAGTTGCTAAATCATCAGTTTGTTGCTGCGCCTTTGAGATGCTATTGCGAAGTTCTGATTCAAGTTGATCTTTAATCTGAGACAGCCTTTTAACCTGGTCTTCAAGAGAAGATATTGTCATCTTCAGTCTATTGTTATTTGCCATCAAAGATTCTGTATCCACTTCCATTTGTCCAATAATCTCATCTTCATTATGGATAATCATAGGGGTTACATTGTTATTATTATTAGAAACAGTAGAAGCAACTTGACCATCAATTTGTTCAAGAGCAGTAGTGATCTTATTTAAGAATCCTCCAAACATTAATGAAAAAGAACAACAACAAACAATGAAAATCGTTTACTTGAGTCCAAAGCATTAATATTCTAACAGCATGATTTTTTGGGACTCTCATCCTTTGCAATGTTCGTGGTACTCTTGGCACCGCCCTTAGGCTTAAAAAGCTCTGCTGCTTCAGTAAAAAGCTCCTGAACGCCTTCCCTAGCAAGAGCAGATGTGATAAAAACACCTTTAGGGTTGAAATCGGCAAACTTTGATTGAGCATCAGCTTTAAGTCCAGCCATTTCATCTTTTGAACGAAGATCTGATTTGGTGAGCACTAAAAACAGAGAACAGCCAGGAACTTCCTCATAAACCTTTCTTATCCAGTTAGGAACTTCGTTTGTTGATTCCGGATCACCAGCTTCAAAGCATATAAAAGCAACTTCAGAATCTCTGAAAAAGAGTTTAGAAACCGAGTGATATCTCTCTTGTCCTGCTGTATCCCATATTTGAAGAGACACCACAGTTCCATCAGAACGTTTCACATCAGAGCAACTATATGCAGGAGCGACTGTGGGGATCGCTTGAAAATCAAAAGACTGGCGAAAATACGAAGATATCAAACATGTCTTACCAACACCACTGTTTCCAACCAAAATGACTTTAATAGTAGGTCTGTGGTTCTTTGGTACACCACTGTTCATCTCTTTTATATATTTACAACTCCAATTTTACATAATCGTTCAACGACACTTTTATCGTTTATTTGATCCAGTGTATTCCAACCATTTTTTTATCAGATTTTATACTTTGAAAAAGCCAGTAAATGGAGGAGAATAAACAGGTCAAATATGGGGCGATTGTTGATGAGAACTCGACATTATTCGATTTTTCGAGGATTTCGAAGGATGTTCATTCTAAGTTTGAGGAATATATGAGCAGAAGCTGCGATTCAGATTTTTTTGCATGGGTGATGAATAATGAGTTTATAGAAGCACTAGATTCGGTTTTTTCTGAAAAAACTGTTGAAGGATTATTAGATTCTCCTCCTCAGATATTAGAATCGTTCGAAAGTCAACTTAAAAACAAAATTAATAATTGCTATGAAGGAATTGTACACTATTGGCCCCCAATTGCATCGAATGCTAACAATGAGAGTAAGGATATACTATACCTGCTTGTATATGTATGCTCAAAATTAAGTCCAACAAGCAGTTTGAAGCTTCTTCAGTGGCTCGCTCTTGTGGCTATTCCTGAACAGTACACTAATAAAAAGCCACTTAATAGCAGGGATATTAAGGCATCATGTTTGTGTTACAGAAAGAGGAGAATTTTTAGAGAAGACCGGTTTTTCTGGGCTTTATTAACATCAGAAAATGTATTTATGCTATATAGAATTGAAAACAATCAGCTTATTCTGCATAAGGTATGCAATGTTCATTCAATTAGGCTGTCTAGAAGTGGAAACACCATTAAGTTTTACAACGAAAATGATGAATTATTGAAGCGGATTGTTCCTATAGATCCAATGCAGTGTTCTTTGTGGAGTTATTTGAATACTAGTATTCCGCCATTGTTTCCTCAGTTTTTATCAAGTTCAAACTCACCTGTCCCAATGGAACTTCTTGGTGAGTTTTATAATGCACTGATTTCGGATGATATGCTTGTACTCAGAGCTTTAACACATTTTACTGTTTCAAAAGTTGCTGATGGACTTCCATTAGCTGAAGCTCTATTTGATGTTTTTTCATATTCTGGACGGGTGAATCAGTTGATTTGTCAATTATCGATGAGCGACTTTTCTGCTCCTGAGTTATCCCATAATACCGTTTTGAGGGGGAACAGTCATTTAACTTGTATGTTCAAAGTTTTCTTTAGAAGATTTGGACGAGCGTACTATCACAAATTTTTGAAATCTGTTGTTGAATATATTGATTCAAAGGGAGATATTGGACTCAAGAATCCGGATTCTTGCGATAAGAATCAAGCCGAGGTTATTGTTTTTACAATTTTATACGCAATTGTGAACTCCATAAAGTATGTACCGCCGGAAATGAAACACTTTGCTTCTGTGTTAAAACATTTTGCCTCATTAAGGTTTAATAGCAAACAAGCAACATACAATACTCTGTCTGGTTTTTTCTGTCTCAGGTTTTTGTCTTCAATCCTTGCTAACCCTAAGTCATTCGACTCAGATATTGTTTTAAGAAACGATTTTATGAAAATTATGGTTCCAATATCTCAGTTATTAATGAATCCATTCAACCTCATTGATATGAGAGGCAAGTATTCTGCTTTTGCATCATGGAATCACAGGATTAATCGTCATTTGTTTCCAAAGCTTTTTGAGTTTGTTTTTTCTGTTGCTGAGATAGATAGTAATCCTGAATATTTACCTCCTTCACGAGAGCGCCTTATTGAATCCCTTCAATATATTTTTGCAGAAATTGGGAAATCAAAAGTCACATTTTCCGCAAAGTTCTTAGAGTTGTATAGAGAAAAGAATCTTGGAAGTGGTGCTGGATGGTGTTTTGCTTCATTTATCTCATCATTTTTCGAACAAAATATATAAATAAATCATTTTTTCTTTATATGGAAATCATCTTTAAAGCTAATTCTTCAAAAGTTGATCTCATTTCCTCCATATCCACAGCGCATGTAACATAAGTATATAAGTGAGCATTTTCGGGTCGATCTGTTGGTATTCGAGATTTATAGGTGCTAATGATATATTGAATAGCTGCATCAGGATCCGACATCTCACCCTGGTACATTGGATAAGCCTTCCTAAAAGAGTCAGGGTACTTACAAAATTTCTTTCGGAATTCATCGACTTTGTTAAATACCAAAAACAGGGGAAGGTTAGAGAACCCTTTGGATTTAATGGTGGCTTCAAACAATTGTATTGAATCCTCTGTTCTTCCTTCGCTCTTTTCTTCAAATAACATCTGGTTAAAATCAGATAAAGAAACCACAAAGATCACCACATTGATGCCCTGAAGAACCTTCCATTTATTTCTTTCGCACTTTTGGCCGCCAATATCTGCAAGAATTACCTTCTTATCATTAATTAAAAATCGCAACTCATTAATTCCGGTGGTCCTAATTCGAGACTTAATGATATCTTCTGGTGAAGGATAATAATCATTTGCAAAGATTTCTTTGACCTTATCCAAAAAGAAAGAGCTGTGATCAGAAGAGCATAAGAATGAAGCTTGTTCATATACCTTCTGAATAACTGGGCATTCCCACAATTTGCTGATTGCATCAGCTATTTCGGGAACAATATCATCTATTGCTGCATCAATTGATTCTAAATATGATATCTCATTCCGAATTTGCTCAGGTAAATAAATTGATGACTCATTCGCAAATGCAACCATCCTCTTCATGTCTTCAATAATAGATATGCGCAAAAGTGGTATAAGCGCAACCTTTTCATCTTCGGTAAGACCGTTGGCATATAGATTTCTAAGCTGTCTCCAATACGTGGTTTTTCCGGAATCACCAGGACCAAGAATGATGGCTTTGATTTCATGCTCAAAAAAATCATCTGTCTTCACCATTATCCTACTTCGGCAATCAGAAGCTGGGGCCGGAGAATCACGGCGTGGATTCTCCGGTGCTGCTTTGGAGAAAAACAAACCCATTTTTGAAAAGTGCCAACTACCATTATGGAGTTATCACTGTCAATTTATGCGTTCTGAAAGTAACTGTATTGTCTATTTACATTGTAAAATGTCCTGCCTTAATTACACCCTACACTCTACCCGGATAAGCATTGCTTGCTCGGCCAATCTTCTTAGCACTGTTGTTGAGTGTGCTTTTCGAGATTTGTCGTATAGTGGGAATGGAGGAGCGATTTGTTTTCAGTCTTCACCGTTGTTTTTCTTCCAGGTGATGGGCTGTATTTTTTGCGACTGCCGTGCTTCTAGTGGTGGTGGGATATATTCAACTGGAAATTGCATTGGAGCGGTTAATAGGTGTTGCTTTTACAGAACTTACGAATACATTGATGGTGATGGTTTCCTATGGATCAACGGGAACGAAAATAACATTTGAAGAGAATTCTCTTTTGAAATGTCCTCCCAATAAAGAAGGGGTGTATTATGTTGTGCAATTCGGAAAGGGGAATGCTGAAATTCATTACAATAACTGCACCAGCTGCATGCTTTCACAGCACACAATGTTTCACATGGATGGGGTTTTATTTAAATGCAGCCATAATTCCATTTCGCACAATGCATTGGGAATTTTGTATCGGATCATTTCCCAGTCAGGCACTGTTACACAGTCAAATCATGTCAATAATCAGATTATGGGAACCGAGTGGAGTGTTTCCCATGACTTTAGTGGTGCTGTAGTAACATACTCACAATGTGTGTTTGTAGACATACCTCACAGAAAGTTTAGCTGGGAATCAAAAAGCACCTATTCAAATTGTGTAATTTACAATTGTGGATTCGGGTCAAATTCAGTGTTTTCTAGACCAACTGAATACCCTATTCAGTTTTTTGGAACAGGACAATGTGTCGCTAATTTACCAAGTAGTAACCATATCGAATCTCATAGAATCAAGTTCATAGCCTACTTCTTAGTTTTTATCCGTTAAATAAACAAGATTTTAGAATGAAAAAGTTTTATCCTGATCAATTCGTCCATATGATAAGCGAAATGGAGCCGTTATTAGATGCTCCTCAAGAGCTAAGTCTCAAAGCGAAGGAGGAGTTACATGTTTTATATGGATTACCAGATTTTTCACTTCCTGAGACTGAACAGATCACTCCTCCTTCTCCAACTACATCATTTAGGAAGGCGAATGATTATTTAAAAAAAATGGAACAGATTGGGTTTTTAAAGAGAGTTGATCCTACATATAAGAGGAAGCCTTTCGATCATACCAAAATGATACAGTTTAATGCTCCAAAAAAGAAAAATATACAGCAAATACACGTGTTTGACCAAAAAGAGATTAAAAAATTATTTCAAGATGAGCCATATCTACATTTTTGGCTGACATCTGAAATAGTCGTCAAGATTTCCAAAGAGATTTCTAGTATTCCGTACAAAGATTCGAGAGACAGAACTTTTTTTATGAGCAAACTCATTGAGAAAGTAGTTTCAATAATTCGAAAAGAACACGCATCGGAACCCCACAAGAAGTCAGCGCACTACATGAAAACCCAAATGCTTAAGTTTGTAACAAGCATGCAGCTTTTTAGAAAAGAAATGATAGTGCAAGGAATCGCTGGTAACATGATCAATACCAAGTTTATGAGTGTTAGCCTACGGGACGAGTTTGCAGAACACATAATTGATATTGAAGATATCAGTAAGGATAAATCCAAATATGAGAATGCGCAGAACAATGATCAACCCAATAAACTTAACGCTCCTCTTCAAAAAAGGGAACTCGAAGCAGAACAGCGTATTATCGATGGAATTTCGGAAATATCGTATTCTTTCCCTCCTAATTATCGACTTGATCCTGCTCTGTTTAAAGATGAAGGGAAAAACTATTTGTTTAAACAATTACAAGAATCAATGAATGGATTAGATGAGACCAAGTATTCAAATCACTATGAACAAGGCACTAAAGTTTCTATAAATACCACAAGGCCAAATAGCAGCGAGTACAAATCCGAAAAGAAGCATAAGCCCAGAATAGTATCATTCAACATAAATAATCAGTCCAAGAACTCCAAGTGGGAAACATCAAAAGATTCTTCAAGATCTTTATCTCAAAGTCAGGTTCATTTTACTTTTTGGGAGTCTGAGGATCCCCTGAAAAATACCAGAAAGGGACAGTCTGAAACAACTTTGAGGGAATTTGGAGATCTAACACATATTGATTATAAATACGAAGGCAATAATACAAACCCTGAATCAACATTGGATATTGATGTCCCGATAATTGGAAAGCGTAAAGGACCCAAGGCTATCAATGTAATACCACAAAACGGTCCATCCTTAATAGAAAATATTTGGAATACTGCTGATATGTCAGAAAAAAGGCACACAGCTGTTCATGATCGAGAAATGAATGATCATAATGAAACCAGTAATTGGTATTCAGAGACCCAAAAGTCTTCTTCAGCATATAGGTATCTAATGATGCATAATCCTTTGCTTTTTGGAGCACCAACATCTGAAAGTCAAGTCATGTTGAAATTAGAAACTATTTGGAAATCACTAGGTTTTAGTGTCCAACAAAGACTTGAGATATTAGCAAAGTATTCTGACAATCCAGATGAATCGCATCGTCCAGTTGATACGATATCTTTTTGGGAGAGCGTTGTTGATAATGTTAAACTTTATGATCACGCATATCAAAATTTGAAACACTTCCTTCAATATGAAGCAAAAACTAGTGATAAGCCCAAGACCGAGTTTGAAAGGATACATCGTGAGTATATAAGTGCAGAAGAAAACCTTCAACAAGTTTCAAATGCAGTTAATACTAGCTTCAATGATACTGTATACGTAAGGAGAAAATCTATTAATGAGCTTTTCCAAAAAAGAAGAGAAAAAATACAAAAAATGAAGATAGAACAAAACATATAGATTGTTTATAAACACTGAATAGATGGAATTACTAACATTTTTTTCTTTTTTGTTAAAATGCATATAGAATCAATTATTGGTTCATAAGAAATATCACTCACCCCATCAAAAAATGTGCAAATATACCTGCGTTTATCTGGATAAAAAGCTTCAAATGAATATGCCATATTCTTTGAATCAACAACAAAAATGTAATCTATCCCATTATTTGATGACCATGAACAAATAAACCTTATTGTATGATGTATTGTTATTGTTTTAATAAATATGCAATTGACGGATAACAAAGAAATACTCTCATCATTAAAAACGAGTATGTATCCCATTTCTTTTGTAATTACAATATTGTTTATTGGAGAAATTCCAACGAAAAAAGAATTAACAAATCTGGAATCTCTTAGATTGAATACATTAATGTAGCCATCATATGTTCCACATGCTGCAATACAATGTGATGAACTGATCGTCAAAGCAGAGATTGTGTCATAATATACTTTAATTTTATAATAAGGCTCTGAAAAACAGGGGAATCTATAAATATTAACAAATCCCCCATAACTAACCAACCCAATAAATGGAGCATCAATACTAATAGTTTCAAATTCTGGAATGGAGAACAATTGCTTTGTGTCTTCAGTTGACAACACAATTACATCTAAAGCATGAGAATCAAATATCAGTGCACTGTTGTACATAAAGCAAAAATGTGTCCCTAAAGAGGAAATTTCCATAATTCTATTAACAAAAAGTGTGAGATCTTCAGTATTAATAGAATATAAAATAAATTCATTTTTGGAAATACAAAACAATTTCAGGGTATTATCAATATCTACAAAGTGAATTTTCTTGGCATATGTTGCAGGTATAGAAATCCATATTTTTGACCGAAAGATCCTAGCATAATCATTATTATTCATAACCATTTTAAATTGAGCTTTGGAATTCTCGATTAGTGAATACTCAATATCAGAAATTTCATTTAGAGGTTCGTTAAATCTTTGCCAGGTAGCTTCACTATTAATATGGCCTTGGGATTTTTCAAGGTTTGTATCAATTTCAATTTCCAAATCAGAATCACAAAACCCAAAGTGCATTTCAATCCACTGTAATAACAATTCTTTATCAATAATTTCAAAAAGATGTCTGATCTTATATTGGTTTTCAAACGCAGTAGAACTCTCAGTGATGCTCAATCCCTGAGATTCACCAAAACATATTTCTTGTTGAATAGATTCAAACTCATAAGATGGAATGGTGTTAGTATAATATTCATTTTTAACATAATGAAAAGGCATGATATTTGATAATCTGACAACTAATTGTTCAAAAGTAATTGGACGTAAAAACTGGATGTTATCACAAGATTCAAGCCTTGGAAAAATCGGGTAATTCTCGGGATCATTAAATGACCTATTTGAAAACAAATTAATAAGAGTGATATAATAAAAAGTACAGATATCACCACTCATCCATTTTTTAAATAATCCAATTCTTCTAGAAAACTTTGAACATTTTTCATTCACAAAGAAGACCAGATTTGGTATTTTCACCAAAGAAAACCTTGACATAATATCTTTGGCTTTCATGGGGCTGAAATCCAATAAAAGTGTTCTCCCTGAAAGCATTATAAACTCGATTTTGGTTTTCCCTTTCCTAATTATATGCCGAATTTGAGAATATGAAACATTTCGTTCTTTATGATTGAAATGAAGAATAAACTTTTTCCTGGAGATTGAAATAACACATGGGATTGTTTGGTCTATCCTGATTTTTTTGCAAAAGAAATTAGATAATGATGGAGGAGGATCATCCTTTTGAATAAAGCTTCTAATCAGTTTTCCATTTGATCTCTTCATTCGATTCATAATAAAACTATTTGAAAGAGAAAAAGACATTTTCCATATCGTCTCTGTTGGATAAACAGTGCCCCATATTGATCTAAAGTGCATATGATCTCTTTGAATAATATCCCATAGGGAACTATAGTTGAAGTCTAGTATAATATCATTGCTTTTAATGGCTTTGGTATAATCACTATCACCAAGATCAGTTATCTCTTTTGTTAAACCACAAACAATATCATTAATTCTTTTTTTCTGATTGGCAATTATGTTACTAATAAGAGTGATATTATTATCATGGATGACAATTGAGCTTTTTTTGGGGTCTTGTTCCAAAAAAAACTGGTAAAAGATCTTATACTTAAGAAAAACTTTCCTTAGGGATGGAGAATCAGCAAGGATCTGAAGATTGTCCACGAAAACTATATGCCCATCAAAACATGGTTTGGAAGGTAAGAAAAAAACAATATTCAATGAATTAAACAAATCATGAATTGAAGAATATAGAAATCGAGATGAATTAACATCAAGCTTAGGAAACTGACTTGGAAAGCTGTCCTTAATCCATGTATTAAACAGATCACATTTTGATGGCAAGAAAAACATTGTGTCAAATCCAATATCAATAATCTTTGAACTAAGATCTTTATGACAAACAGGAATAATCCCTGCCAAAAATAAAATTTTTGGTTTGTATGGACAAAAACCAGACACCATTCCACAAATATCAAAAAATGATAACACAATTTGGATACTTTCTATTTGATTGTGACACCCTATTACTATTCTAATAAGGAAATTCAACATGTTCTGGGCAGACATCTCGTCACAAAGTAGACAAAACAATACCGGCCAAAATGGCCATTCGGCGACTTGATGAATCTCTTTATAAATACTCTCACATAAAGCATTGTTGATCAATGCTTGGGATAATCCAAGTTGATAATTCTTATCCTTCATTAGAGATAGTTTAATCGCAAGAGGATAGATTAATGGATACAAAGACACTTCTTCAAATCCAAGAAAAATCTCCTGATGAATCTCTTTAGAAAAAACATATGAATGTATAAACTTAAAAGAATATTTCTCACAAACCTTGAAAACAAGTTTAATGAACAGAGACATTGAAGCTGGAATCTTATTGATATTAAAAGTATTCAGATATTTAATTGTTTCTTGGAAAAACGGAGGAGAAATGATATCAAACGCAATTTGAAGAATCCACTGAATCATTTCAGGATCATTACACGATTCTATGACGGAAAAGAGTTCCATCACATTATTCGATATGAAGTTCAATGAAGAATAATGATGGATTACTCTTTCAATACACGATTTGCATAATTCTAAATTAATATCAACATCTCTATCAAAGTTAAGACATTTTGTATCTTTTGATAAGTACTTGATAGCATTATTTAGAAGATTTGATAAAAACATATCAGTTTGATACAAGAAAGACATATCATTAAACAAAGTATTCCCCCAATGTTGGAAAACTCTATGTACATTAATCGAAGAGCCTCTAATCCATATGTTAAAACTAAATAAAACATTTATAACTAAGGACACTATTGCATCCTGGTCAATACATAAATCAATAAGAGAAACAAACCTCAGGTAGAATGCATAAGTAAATAGAGATGATGAGTTTTGGATTAAAAGGAAAGGCAACAAAGGAAAAATATGGTGCATTACAGATCGATAAATGTTACCTAATATATCTACAAATAACTGGGGACATGAAGTTGGCATAAAACACAGAAACTTAAACACTGGACATATAATTTGAATTGGATATAAATACTGAAATACCTCAAATATATTGGATGATGATGAAAAAAATGTATCAAATGGAGATAGAGGTACTAATTTAGAATTCTGCTTTAAAGAAGATTGTGGAAACGAAAACTCAAGTTTTTCATGTGACCATGGTTTCATAATACCGGCTCTGTACATATCTGAAACCTGAGTAGAAGACAATAAAGTAGAAAAAGATGCAAATGGGCCAAGTTGGCAAGCGGTCAATAACTCATCCCTTTCCATATACATATCTTTGTTTCCACCATAAATCAATGAGATCTCTTGGGGTTTAATTTGCTCCATTTCAATACAAGATGAATATGAATTCGAATCATTAGCTTGTGAAACAATTTCAAGTTTCATATCTTGGTTTAGGGAAAACGAGAAGAATACCAAGAACCATTTTCCGAAAACAATTTGAGGGCATATAGTAAAAGTTGAATGCTTTGAAGTCTGAAAAATGGTGCATTGTATAGCTAGTCCAGATAAGAACACATCAAAATACAAAACTTCATCAAACAGGCATCGAAAAACAGAAATCTTAGGATCGCATTTATGATATAAAGTTTCATCGATATTTAACCAAAATATGTGAGATATGTTGGAAAATAACCCCCCATGCTCAATATTTTTAATCATATAACATTCTTTGTTCATACATAATGGGAAAAAGTATTTAACTCTCTCAGGAATCCGAGAAATAAGAGATATTATCATTCCAGAAAAATCACCTGCAAGTTTTGAAATCATTGTGTTTTCTCTTGGAATTAAAACCTTCATAATTTTTTCCGCAACAGATATTGAACTTTTTGTACATAATAGTTGAGTTAATAATGGAATAATTGCAGGCAACACTTTATCTTGATCTTCAAAATTTTGTATTAGAAAACCACGAAAATGAAAGCTATCAGGGAAATGATATATAATATCAAGGATACATGAATCAATTCCAACATTATGTAGTTTCATCTTATTGTAATAACTGTGTTGAGAAATTTGATCCAAAACCCTAAAAATTTCAACATGCCGCTTATAATATGTAAATATGCTTAATAAAAACAATAGCATTTCTGAGTTTTTCAAATGAACTAAATAGCTATTAGATGGAACAGTTTTACCTGTTATAATTGAAAGCAACCTTTGAGAGAGAGTATCAGAAATCACTGCCCCCTCTGAAAAAATAATATTTTGTCGTAACTTCAGCAAAAACTTCCTTGAAAATGGCATTTTTTTGATAGAAGGGAGCATATGAGTAAAAAATAATAAACTTTGATAAATAATTTGTTGATTAGGGTATTTAATCAAGAGCTTTTTAACCCATCTAACAATTTGATATGAGTGAAATACAATATTTGGATTAATTAGCATTGCATCTAAAAGACAGTTCAAAACTTCGAGAGAAATATGCGATATTATTTCAGATTCTTGTGAAACCAGCAATATACCCAGTGTACGATCTATAAACTCAATTCCAAATTTAATCTCGGAATCTGAATTACTCAAATGAAATAGTTTCTTAATTTTTAAAAGCATCATTGTCTTAAAAGTAGGAGCCATAATAGTATTTATAAATGTAGATATAAAGAACGGAGAACTGTATATAACTAATGGGATCGACGAATATGATATAATACTAAAATTGAAAACAAAAAGTTGGTATAGTGCATGTGAAACAATTTTTCGAAAACGTTCCTCCACATCTTCATTGATTTTAGACAAATAATACTGAGATGTGTAAATCGATTTAAATAGTTTTTCATCAAAAAAGTGCTCTGATTTGATTGAATTCATCTGAGGAATTATATAATGAGTCAACTCTGAATAAAGAAATGGATATATTGATAAATCTTCAAGATAAGATGTAAACAAATGAGATAGAGCTGGAGAAAGAAGAAGCCCAATGAACTTTGAACGTAAAAAAGAGTTCACTGGTTGAAAATTATTATGATAAAACATTGTAGCTGAGGGGTCAAACAATGTGCTACTCATAATCATATCTAAAGAGGACTTCCCAAAACCATATGGTAAGAGTTTTTCGAAACTAAGGCAGAGTAATGACACACTCAAACAAGGGCTTAATGACGATATCGATTCAAATAATGAATCCAAAAATACCCTCTTATAGCAATCAAGTATTTTTGAACAACCATTTAAAATTGAACTAAGCTTTCTATATGTGTCGATTCCAAATATATCGCAAAATGTTATTGTTGATTCATACTGCATCGAATCATGCTCAAAATAGTTAAAATTAATCTCTAATGAGCTCATTCCAAAAACAGGCTGATGAGGGGCTCTTGAGCTTTCGATTCTACAATTTACCAAATCAGTGGACTCAGATAACGAAAAACGCTCTGTTACTTCAGACACAAAAGTTACAATAAAAATTGGGATAGACGAATATAATCCATGTATTGATTCATCCTCAATAAATGTTGCAAGTTCGTTTAAAGCAGAAAAAAGTACAGGTTCAAGAGTGATTAATCTCTTTGATAACAAAAAAACAAGGTTTGAATATGGAAAAGTTATTATTTTTTTCCTCATATTCGATATCATGACACAAAGAACTCCTAAAATTGTCAGAATTGATGATGTTTTCTCGTGAATAGATTCAAACTCAAGAATTTGGCACAGAAATGAGAATGTATCAACTGATTCTAAAGCATTAACACTTGCAAAAGCGCATAGCGAGGCTATAACATCATATGGAATCATATTTCCAATATTTCTCACAACCAAGGACAATGAAACATTGAAAATATACACCAATTCAGTCTTTGAAAAAAGTGAACTATAGAACATCAGGCAGCAAACTATCAATTCAAAATTTTTAAAATATTTATCAGTATAATCAAGCGCCAAAAAGGAAAAAAAACACTCAATTACAATATTCTTCAAACACAAATCTGGTGTATAATTGGATTTCAGTGCAATGATTCTTTTCAACAACTGATCATTAAATGTAAACACATCAGAAGTCATTGAGACGATTGGTGATACATCCAAAAAATTATTATATAATATTCCAATCTCATCAACTAATTGTTTTTTTAGCACAACAAATTTATATTCATCTATTATTTCGCGAAAAGGGGATTCTAGCGATCCTGTTTCGGGCTGTTTACATAAATAATATAGCAAATCTACCCCAACATTATTCATTCAAGTTTTATAACATAAATCACCATTTTTATCCCCAAATCCAGTTGTTTGTTCTTCATTGAAGTAAAAGTGTCACAAAAAAATGGATGAACAGTGTGTGAGGTTTCAGCCATTTATTGGGACCCAAGGAGATTTTTCTTTGTTTTTAATCGAAAACAAATTTAAATTTGTTAGATTAGACGCTTTTGACGGAATCGGATTTGTTGTAATGAAGAACCAGAATGAGGCTCGAGATTTAGTTGATTTCTTGAATACAAACAAGTATGGGGATGTTAGTATTGTTGCATCTCTTGAAAATAAGTCTCAGTCAGCTAGCGAATTTCATGGAGACCAGAATAGGGGATATACTAGGAAAAGGGATTTTGAGTATCAGGCCCAATATCCGCCAAAGGAGAGTTTTGACAGAAAAAGAGGAAATTCAGAAACAGATAGCAGCCGAAGAATTACCAAAACAATCAAGGTTGTTGGATACAATCCAGCAACTGTCACAAAGAGGCAAATATTTGAAGATTTTAGATCGTGCGGCTACATTAAGCAGATAGAAATCAAAGATAATATTGGTTTTATTCAATTTGATACAGAAAAAGATGCAGAGACTGCTCAACGAATTAAAAATGGATATCGAAATGAGCTTACTGTTGATTTTGTTGCTAATCGGCCCCTCAATATCCCAAGGTTTGAAATACCTTTAATAATATCGGAAAAGAATGCAGCAGAGAAAGCTTCTTCTAGAATGGGGCTGAAATAAAAAATTTCTTGTATCTTTGCTTTATATGTTTTCATCACATGATTCATATATCTACCCTTCTCATAAACACAATGATCTTGATATTCCCTCAAATGACTCACATTGGGATGATTATTTTTCAGATATCTCCATTGAGAAAACAAAAAACAATTGATGAGATAATGTTTAGTGCCATTATTCACTCTTCTCTTCTTCCTCTTCCAAAGTGTCAATTTCTTGTTGGATATCACTTATTCTTTCTAAACATTCGTTTTTTAGATTCTCATGATCAAAAATTTCGTTCTCGATAACCATCTGTTTGTGTTCATCTTCACAATCTTCGAGATATTCCTGCCTTTCTTCTATTCCTTGTTCACAGAAATCAATCTTATCTTCCAGCTCTTTCTTTTCATCTAGGAGATTTTGCATCTTGCGGGACATCGACAATATAAATGATTTGTATATCAAAATGGTCGGCTCCTTTGTTCTCTAAGGAGCCGACCATTTAGACTGACATCGAAAAATTTCAAAATTTGGACACATTTGAAGATCTGAAAGTTAAGTAAGAAAAAAAGATTCAACTTTTTCTCTCTATCTTATGTTCCATTCATAAAACCTTATGAATTATATGAATAGCTGTTCTTTCTATTGATAATCGATTTTTAGATTCTATATACCTGTTCTGGTAAATTATGATTACCGAAATATGTTAAAGGGTACTTTCTTATTTTGAAAACTAAACAGAATATGATTATATAATTTTTTTTCATCTTCTTCAAATGCCCCGGCAATGTGAATTGCTGGGTTCATGACTCAATGATTCGTTAACAGAAATGAGACAAGAAGGGTTTGACTGAACTCCCAAGTTGGTGCAATCAACTAATATCCCCCTCTCACGAGATTGTTTATTGATTCTGGATCAAAACTGTTCTATTCACGAAAAATCTCCTAATTTGTATGGTAACACTTTGCAGCTCCCATTGTTTTTCGATGAGATTCGAGTCATATTGGAGATATATTGATCACTAAATGCTTCGGCTGGTAATACAATAATCAATGTTTCCTAGATGTGTGATTGATTTAAATATTTTTCTCGTTATCAGCTCCAATATCTCAAATTCTGTCAGAGCTGACCTAAAAAATACTTGAATTCTTTTAGATATTATCCGATGTTAAGGTACTCGAGCAATATCGTAAGAAAATGACATGCTTATGGTAATTATCGGCTCCTGAGTCTAAGGAGAGCAATCTATTCGAATGATCATTAAATTTTAGGAAGAGTTCATGCTAAAAACTTGTAATGCTTAAGCCTGTCTAAATAGTCTGTGTGCCACTATTAATAATAAGATTCACAATGACGTTTAAGATATTTTTTGGAAATGTTATCTGGTCAATCGGAAACTACACATGATAATAGCAACTCGCATTCGGAAGATCAATACACGGTTGATGATACATTCAACAAAACAGAAGAAGATTCTCACGATGAATCAACATCCGAGAATGATGTTCAGGACCAAAAGAAAGAATTATTTTTAGTGCAAAAGATATTTACACATAGAGTTAGTGAGATTGAAATGGAGTTTTTTTGCAAATTGAGAAATCAATGCTATTCCAAGTGCAGATGGGTTCAAGAAAGTGAGTTTATTCATAATAACCAAGGTAAAATTATGCTTAAGAAGTATTTAAAGCTATATAAAGATCATCCTGCTGAGCCACCATTCTTTTCCAATGATTATTTGATTCCAGAAAGAGTGATAACAATGAAAATCATAGATGGTGTCACAAAATATTGGGTTAAATGGACTGGATTAGATTATGATAATAACACATGGGAAGAAGAAAGTGAATTAAGCAATTTAGAACTAATTAGTACTTTTAAAAAGGGAAACAAGCTTCCATCTCTTTCCGAGAGATTCATTCCTCAAAGGCCCCAGCCTTCATTGTGGAAGCCTTTGAATAAACATGCGAAGTCAAAGAGTGGGAAAACTATTCGACAATATCAACTTGAGGGTTTAAATTTCTTGGTAAATTCTTGGTTCAACAAGAGAAATGCAATACTTGCAGATGAAATGGGTCTCGGAAAAACATTACAAGCATCTGTTTTTTTGAATTATTTGTTTAATGTCCAAAAAATTAGGGGTCCTTTTCTAGTTCTTGCCCCTCTTAGTACAATCCCTCATTGGGAAAGAGAACTTCATGATTGGACTGAAATGAGAATCATTTCTTTGTACGGGATTAAAGAAAGGAGGAAAGGAATTAAGGATTATGAGCTTTTTTTCACTGATACCCAGTATCCCAAATTCAATGTAATGATAACTACATATGAATATGCCATCAAGGAGTCATCATTACTTCAAATTTTTAATTGGCAATCGATTGTAATTGATGAAGCTCATAGACTTAAAAACACTGAATCAAAGTTGGCGCAGACCTTAAATTCATTTAAAGCTGAGTATAAGCTTCTATTGACGGGAACTCCACTTCAAAATAACACACAAGAGCTCTGGAGTTTACTGAACTTTCTTGACAAGGATTCTTTTGAGAATCTCAATGATTTCCAAGAAAAATTTGGGATACTCACAGAAAATGATCAAATCATTGAACTTCAGAGTCTCCTGAGACCTCTGATGTTGAGAAGATTAAAAGGAGATGTGGAAAAATCGATTGCGCCTCTTGAAGAAGTAATAATTGAATGTTCAATGACTCAGCACCAAAGAGCATATTATCAATCAATATTCTCAAAGAATCTTGATTATTTAACAAGGGGTGCACATAAAAAGAATTCAACAAATCTTCAGAATGTATTTATGGAGTTGAGAAAAGTATGTAATCATCCTTATTTAATCAAAGGAGCCGAGGAACAAATTCTAATTGAAAGAAGGGAGTCTTCAAATAATGAAAAAGATCAATCTGCACCTTATATTTTTGAGAACGAAAGCCTCATAAGATCTGCAGGGAAAATGATTTTGTTAGACAAATTACTCACAAAACTTAAAAAGGATGGACATAGAGTATTGATATTCAGTCAAATGACCAAAATGCTAGATATTATCCAAGATTTTTTATCTTTTAAAAACTATAGTTTTGAAAGGATAGATGGAGCTGTTCGAACAGATATGAGACAAGCATCCATTGATAGATACAATGCCCCAAACAGTCCCATATTTGTATTCCTTTTATGTACTCATGCAGGTGGATTAGGTATTAATCTCACTTCAGCAGACACAGTAGTAATTTATGATAGCGATTGGAATCCTCAGAATGATATTCAAGCAACTGCCAGGTGCCATAGGATTGGGCAAACCAAAGATGTGAAAGTTTACCGATTCATTACAGCAAAATCATATGAAAGAAAAATGTTTGATAGAGCATCAATAAAGCTGGGATTAGATCATGCCGTGTTAGAAACAACAAAAACAGCCAAAGCTGAAGAAATGGAAAAACTTTTGCGTCTTGGAGCATATTATGCTTTTGAGGATGACCAAAACATGGAAAAGGCAAACGAAGAAGATATTGACACAATTTTATCCAAATCAACAACAATAAGACATGAAAATGTTGTTGGTGGGGAAGGATCCACTTTTAGTAAGCTTCAGTTTGAAATCGATGAAAGTGAGAATAATGTTGATTTGGCGGCTCCTGATTTTTGGCAAAAGTATATACCTGGATCGAATGAAGATGATATTTTGGATGGGATTTCTATAGCCGAAAGAAGAAGAATGAGAAGGGAGATTAATGGATCAAAGGAAAAATTAAGCTCGGTCTCTTCTGACGAAACGAAGATTATTAGCGACGATGAGAACAAGGAAGAAAACACAGAAGTTGATAAAGACTTTAATTGGTCAAAAAAGAAAATAATTGGCCTCCAAAATATTTTCCTTCGTTTTGGCTGGGGAAGGTGGAGAGCCATTCATGAAACCAGTGGCTTTTCTGTGTCGCTATCACATATCAGGGCTGTATGTCATGTTTTTATCAAGTGTTATCTAGAGGCTTCCGAAGAAAAATTCCCAGTTATTCAAACTATATATGATCAAGGTGTATCCCTTGAGACTTCTCATTTTGAAAACAAGTTTTATCGATCACATAAAGCCGATCTATTATCCAATGTTTCAAATAATGCTTCTTCAAAGTTAGGAAAGCTTGATATGTATCATTTTCTGGGGTGTTTGGTATCATCATGCCAAAACCTTCCAGATGATATTTTTATTCCAAAAATAAATTCTAACAAACCAGCAGAATGGTGGACTGAAGAAGATGATAAAAAATTGGTATATGGGGTCTATCAATATGGATTTCAAAAGTATTCTGATATTAAATTCACAAAAGAAGAAGAACTACCTGTAACAAGTCTTTCATCAAGGTTTAAATCTATACTGAATCTCATGAAATCATTATATATGAAATTGAAAGAGTCAAAAGGGATAGAAATACCTTTTACTGTTGAATCTATTAGAGATGCAAGCTTGACATGGACAAAGAAAGACCATAGAACTGTAATTAGCACCTTATGTGCATTTGGTTATCCATCTTCACAATTGTTTTTCGAGGCTCTCAAACTTGATTCAAAAACGATTCCACAAGTTGATATTTATGTGAAAGAAATACTTCGAGTTTGTGATATTCTTCTCGAGAATAAAGAAGTTGAATCAAGCAATTTATCTGATTCACTTACTATTAACCAAGCTCAAAAAGTCAAAAAGCGGCTTTCTCTTTTTGAATCAATAAGAGATCTTTCATCCAGTACAAATCTATCTTCAGCCGATAAGTCTCTTGTTCTACATATATCAGAGCATGGATTACTTGATTTGAATGATTCTGAATACTTAAAAGGTGTTTTTGGGGCCGAAGGAATTGAAGGTAAAGTGATGAACAAACTCAAATCATTATTGAAACCAGAAAGACAGAAATCTATTACTCTTCATTCATTTTCTGTGCCACATTATTCCACTGATGATAACGGAAAGCCAATTCTCCCTATAAAAATTGGATTGAGTCTCACACTGGTCTCCTTGGGTACAGTAGTATATGATAGACCAGGATTTCATAATGAAAGATACCTTTTCACAGATGGATATATATCAGAAAAACTCTTTCCATCATGCACTAATCCCAATGAAAAGGTTTGGTTTAGGTCATCAATTATTGATGATGGAGGCGAGCTTCCTCTATTTCGTGTTGAGCAAATAGGTGAAAAGGGAATAGTCTTTGAAGGAAGAGCACCATCAAAACCCTGGCTTGATGCTGTCAAAGCTGTCGAAGATAAGAAGAAAGAAGAAGGGCTTCCTGGAAATAGATCTCTGACAATATCAGGACCAGACAGTTTTGGTTTATCATCACCACTTGTCATGCATCTTATGAAAGAATTGGATAATGCTGATAAATGTTGTAAGTATATGAAACCCTTAACAGAGAAATTGCCCTCAAACGAAAAACCTTCGTTTGAATCTTCTTCTTCCGAAGATGAACCTGTTCTTGTTCAACCACAAGTGGCTCCCATTCAATCAATGCCATCAAGAAAGCGACAAAGAGAAAGATCTGAACTTGTCATCAATTTCAGTATGCTTGTCGACTTCATTTCGAAAAGACATTCTCCTGATGTATTATTTGATACACACTCACTGTTACAAAAAGATACATATGTCTCAGATGATCTATTTCCTGCAATAAAAATTCTAGAGTAATGAAAAAATATGAAAATGCTTTAGAGCTGATAATACAAGCTCGAATAGCTGAAACAAAGGGGAAAACTACTGAAGAAGAACATAATTCTTTTGTTAGGAAGCTTAAGAATGGTATTAAAAATGGGAAAATCGATTTCTCATATCAACATATTGGTGTTCTAGTGATGAATCAACTTGATAAGGTGCTAAGAGATAATTCTGACATTCATACATTGGTTTTATATGGTAATTCAATCAAAGATGACGGAATTAGGATTTTATATGAAATTATCCTCAATTTTGGGAATATTTCTGTTTTAGATATAGGATGTAATGATTTAACAGATCACTGTTTGTATTCTCTAAAGGATTTGATTAAAAATACACATATCAAATGTATTCAATTGGGTGTTAAAGGAAATTTGGTCAATCCTAATAGATTTTCCGTGCTTTTTCTTACCAAAATGATGAAATATATCGAGAAAACCAATCGTATTATCAGTTTGGGGCTTTCTGGTATAAATCTTACCCAAAGGATTCAATCACAGAGAGTCTCACTATCAACTCAACTCGTTGATTTTTTACGAAACGACCAAAAATTGGTTTCATTATCCATTGCAAACACATCAATGTCTTCAAAAGATATGGAAGCATTACTTGTTAATGGAATACTTGGACATAGGTCATTTAAATACCTTGATTTAAGTAATAATAACTTAATTGACCCTGCCGGATATTTATTTTGTATGGATCTGTATAAAATGGAGAAATTGCATTATCTTGATCTGAGTTTTTGCTCTCTTTCTGATGAGTCAGCAAAAGAATTATCTACTTCCTTTAAAAAGGGATTTAGAGTTATTTATCTGAATGTTTCACATAATAAGATAAATGATGAAGGGATGATAGCTTTATTTGAATCATTTATTGATAGCCAGCACTTGATAGAGATCAATGTTGCAAATAATTTATTCACCAAGAAATCATCAAAGTCCATTGGCAATTTATTTGCTATCAATAGAATTCTCTCTGTTATTGATTTATCAGGGAATGCAGTAGGCGATGATCTTGCTCTTAGTATTGCAGAAAACATTGTAAATAATGATTCCCTTATAGAACTATCATTGAACTCGTGTAGAATTGGCGAAACAGGAATTTTAAGATTAATTTTTTCAATTCAAAACAATATCACCCTAAAATCTCTACAGTTAATGGATAATTTGCTCTCTCTTGAGAGTGGCTATAGAATTTTAGAAGCCTTTGCTTCAAATAAATCAATTCAAACATTAAAAATTGGAGCAAATCATATTAATCATGAAGTTCAATCTGCTCTTAAGGATATATGTAAAAGAAATACTAATATAGAACGAGAAAACTCTTTAAAACCGATTAAGAAAGAGATAATTCTGCTTTCAATCGAAAAAAATAAAGTTCCCTCGGCAAAAGTCAACATTGAAAGGTTAGAAACGAAACTTCAGTCCCTCAATTCTCAAATTGAAAAAATTAATGATTCTTTATTAGAACACTCAGTTAAATCAAGCGTTACAATACAAGAATTATCAAAGTCAATAAAGGTAACTCAAGAGATGATTATGGAAGAAGAAAAAGCATACTTGGATCTTGAAATAGCATCAAAAAAGATTATTGAAGATATCAATGATAAAATTTTTGTGATTCAACATGATAGCAAAGTTTTAACATCTAAAAACGAAAAAATTGCAAAAAGTTGCCAACAAATTGAAGATTCTATTAATGAAATACGGAAAGAAAGTGAAATGGAAAATGATTGTCTCAAGAACAACATTAAAGAAATACTTGAAATTGAATCCAACCCGGAGTTTTTGAAAAATCCATCTGTTTTTATTAGAAACAATCCCAAATTATCATTCTTATTAAATGATAATGATGCGGTTTTCCTAATTGATCAAGTATTACAAGAAATTTGAGTTTATTAACCACTTCTTCCTTTTTGTTTTGATTTATTGAAATATTCATTATGGAGAATCAATATGATTTTTGTTCTGATATAAGGAATATTTGTTTTAAATTATTCACCATTCATAATATGTTTAATATCATAACTATGAATGATTTTGATTACTATTTAGTTTTTTTTGTAGTAAAACTTTAAAAATCTAAATTGAGAAATGAACAGCAGAATAATGAAGAGGAGTCTGATTAAATATAAAAACTCAACATAATTATTTTTTGCATTTATATCAGCTTTTTGATTAACTAGATATTCAACAACACTAAGATGACCATTAGCAGCAGCTAAATGAAGAGGAGTCAAATCATCTTTATTTTTTGCATTTATATCAGCTTTTTGATTAACTAGATATTCAACAACACTAAGTTGACCAAATTGAGCAGAATAATGAAGAGGAGTCCAATCAAAAATTAAAGTATCAACCAATTATTCTTAGCATTTATATCAGCTTTTTGATTAACTAGATATTCAACAACACTAAGATGGTCATATCTTGCAGAGAAATGGAGAGGTGTACAATCAGTCATCAACCATCCATCATAACTTTCGTTTCTTTGATACTTTTCATTGCCATTTGTTCCATTCGCTAACATATATATAATGCTTGTTAGTTTTCCCTTTGCAGCTGCTTCGAAGATATTTGATTCGAAATCTGGTGCTTTTGTTGATTTCCATTTTCCGATTTTCTGGTAATCTTTTTTAATCTCAGAAATCTGTTTCAAAACAGAAGAAGAATCAGGCCTATGTTTGGGGTCATGAGACCAACATCGTTCGATGAGATCTTTGAATTCCCCAGGACACGACTCTAGAATCTGAGGTCTCTTCCCCTTCTCAACAGAGTTCATAATAGAATATTCATCAACCCCTTCATAAGGAACTTGACAAGATGCAATTTCCCAAAAAATTATTCCAAGAGAATATATATCTGCCTTATGTGTGTATGGATTATCTATTGAAAAAGTCTCTGGTGCTTTCCAACATATTGTACCAGAAACATCGTTCGAAACATAAAGACTCGAGAATGTCTTTTGTGTTTCTATTTTGATTTTGGATAAGCCAAAATCTGATATTTTTGCTTTCATTTTTTTAGTCAACAGAATATTCAAACTTTTCATGTCTCGATGCAATACTCTTTTAGAGTGGATACAAAACAGTCCTCTGGTTATTGATTTTGCTATTTTATACCTTTGATCCCAAGAAAAAGTATCTTCAAGTTTCTTCTTCCTCAAATCTTTCATATAATCATAGAGTGATCCATTTTTTGCATATTTCATCACTATACACTCACCTTTTTCAGATTTTGATATTCCATAAAAACGAATAATGTCAGGAGAATTCATTTGAGATAGTAACTCAGCTTCTTTCAGGAATTCTTTGATTATTGGATCATCTCCTTCTAAAAAAATAATTTTCAGAGCTACTTTCCCTAAAGTTTGAGATTCAGCCAAATAAACCTTGCCACAACCTCCTTTCCCTAGCCTTTTAATAATTTTTAGGTCCCCGGGTGGGATTGTTATCATTCGATTAGGCTGAAAGTGAAATTATTTGAGGGGTCTGTTTACTTTTTAAGTTTAAGATACAGATACATCACTAGAATCAGCGAAATTCAGTGCAATTTTGTTAATGACTTAAATGGAAATTCGGTTCCTTTCTTAATTTGGGATAATTGGTCATCTTTGGCTTGAATTTGCATATTTTTCTCTATAAAAGTTTCTTCATTAGCTTGAATCAACCTTGTGTTCTCCGCTAACTTCAAGTCTTTTTCAAGAATCATATTATTCTTCTCTCCAATTGTCGCTTTTGCAGAACTGATCTCTGATTCCATTCTTTTTATCACTTTATCTTGGTTCTCTAGTCTAGTATTCATCTCATTAACAGTTTGTTCATATCTTTGAGAAATTCTCTGGATTTCATCTCTCATCGAAAGGAATTCTCTCTGGAAGGATGATAGAGCATGATTAGTGTTATCATATATATCATTTGCGTCTTCAATAGACATGATTTGGAGAAATCTGTTCAGTTCAGATAGATCTGAAGGCTTTTGATATTTGATCTTGTTTAGAATACACTGAGCACCAGTTCCATGATGTTTCATACATCCAATCAAGAAAGGTTCTAAAGAAGATAA
>JGI24731J21663_1000476_pt1 | contig 42231 bp, 39 predicted proteins | sample EPASupsiteHSE605_FD_21663 | JGI IMG/M metagenome (IMG submission 21663) | reverse complement strand
CCAGCCGCATCCTCGGCCTGGTGAGCGAGCCGGAACAGGCGGCTCGCGGCCTGGCCGAGTTGCGGCCCGAGGTGGTGGTCGGTTTTCCGGTGCAGCTCCTGGCCGTGGCCCGCACGGCGGCCTATTTGAACCTGGACCTGGGCACGATCCGCGCGGTGCTGCTCTGCTCCGATTATGTGGCCGAGAGTGTGCAGCGCTGCCTCCGCAATCTGCTGGGCTGCGACGTCTTCACCCACTACGGCACCACCGAGATGGGCCTGGGCGGCGGCGTCGACTGCGCCGTCCACTGCGGCTGTCATCTCCGCGAGGCCGACCTGCTGTTCGAGGTCATCGATCCGACCACCGCCGCACCCCTTCCCGACGGGCAGTGGGGCGAGATCGTGTGCACCACCCTGACCCGAACCGGCATGCCGCTGATCCGCTACCGCACCGGCGACCAGGGCCGCCTGCTGCCGGGACCCTGTCCCTGCGGCAGCCACATCCGCCGGCTCGACCGGGTGCTGGGGCGGCGCAACCAGGTCCGTCGTCTGCAAGGCGGCGCCCGCCTGGCCATGCCGGATCTGGATGAACAACTGTTCGCCCTTCCCGGTCTGCTCGATTTCACGGCCCGGTTGACCACGGCACACGGACAGGAGACGCTCCGCCTTGATCTGACCACCTTGCCCGAATGGGGCGAGGAGGTCAGGGGGCCGGCCACCGAGATCCTGAGAAACCAGCCATCGCTCCAGGGGGTGGCGCTTTGCCTGACCCTGAAAGCGGGCACCGCCATTCACCCCGCCAAACGCATGCTCGAAGACCATCGCGAGGACCAACCCCTATGAAAAAACTGATCCAACAGATCTGCACCAGCCTGGGCGACGGCCAAGACCTGGTGCTCGTCACCATTGCCAGCCAATCCGGCTCCACCCCCCGCCTGGCGGGCGCCAAGATGATCATTCTCCGGGACGGCCGCATCAGCGGCACCATCGGCGGCGGCCTGGTCGAGGCCATGGCCATGGGGGAGGCCGCGTCCTGCTTCGCCACCGGGTGTTCCCTGCGTCGGACCTTCGATCTCTCCAACACCGATGCCGCCACCACCGACATGATCTGCGGCGGCCGGATGGAACTCTTCCTCGAATTCATCGCTGCCAACGACGCCAACCGGGAGGTCTTTCGCTGCCTGCTCGCGGCCCTGCAATCGGGCCGCCGGGCGACCCTGGCCTGCCCGTTGGCGGGGGAAAGCGACGGCGGCCAGCGGTTTGTGGTCGATCACCAGGGACGCTCCCACCGGGACGACACCCCGGAATCCCTGCTGGCGGCCATCAAGCAGGTCCGTTCCTCCACCTCGGCCGCGACCCTGATCGCGCACCAGGGCCAGGAATACCTCCTCTCCACCTTTGCGGTGGCCGGCACGGTCTACCTGATGGGCGGCGGCCATGTCGCCGCCTGCACCGCCGAGGCCGCCAGCCGGGTGGGCTTTCGGGTGGTGGTCATGGACGACCGGAGCGAGTTCGCCAACCGGGAGCGCTTCCCCCAGGCCGATGAGATCACGGTACTGCCCTCCTTCAGCGATTGCTTCCGGGGGTATGAGATCGACAGCGATGCCTACCTGGTGATCGTCACCCGCGGTCACCTCCACGACCTGGAGGTGCTCGACCAGGCCCTGCGCACCCCTGCCGGCTACATCGGCATGATCGGCAGCCGCAGGAAACGCAACGCCCTCTACGCGAAACTGAGGGATCGAGGCGCCAGCGAAGCCCAGTTAGAACAGGTGCGCTGTCCCATCGGCACGGCCATCGAGGCCGATACCCCGGAGGAGATCGCGGTTGCCATTGTCGGCGAACTCATCTACCAGCGGGCCACCGGCAGGAAGGCATGGCACCTGGCGTAAGCGGACTCATCCTCGCCGCCGGGTTTTCCTCGCGCATGGGCGAGCTCAAAGCCCTGCTGCCCCTGGGCGGGCGGACGGTGCTGGAAGAGTGTGTGGCCCTGTTCCGCGACTGCGGCATCGAGGTGGTGGTGGTGGTCACCGGCCATCGGGCCGAGGAGGTCGAGGCAGTGGCCGCGGCCGCCGGGGCGCGGGTGGTCATCAATGCGGACTATGCCGCCGGGATGTACGGCTCGGTCCGGGCCGGGGTGGCCCAACTCGCCGGCCGGTGTGGAGGTTTTTTCCTGCTGCCCGTGGATATCCCCCTGCTGCGGCGCGGCACCGTCCATCTGNTGGCNNGAGCGTTTGCCGCCACGGGCGCCAAAATCAGCTATCCGGTCTTTGCCGGCCGGCGCGGNCACCCGCCGCTGCTGGCCGCTGACCTGATCCCCGCGATCCTGGCGGCACGAAATCCCGAAGGCGGCCTCCGTGCCCTGNTGGCCCGNATCGAAGCCGAACAGCCGGATCAGGTGGGCGAGGTGCAGGTGGCCGACGCCAACATCCACATCGACCTGGATACGCCGGAGGACTTCCTCGCCGGCTGCCTCCGCTTCAGCCGCCGCGATTTTCCCACCAGGACGGAATGCGAGGTCATCTGCCGCCATCTCCACCCCATGCCGGCCAAGGGGTTGGCCCATGGCCAGCGGGTGGCCGCGGTGGCGGCGGCCCTGGCCGGGGCGATCATCCGGCACCGCGGCCGGGAACTGGATCTGGAACTCTGCCGGGTGAGCGGCTGGCTGCACGACATCGCCAAGGGGCATCCCCATCACGAGGAGGAAGGGGCGCGCTGGCTGCGGCACCTGGGCTTCGATCGGGCGGCGGCCATCGTCGCGGCCCACAAAGACCTGGACTGGAGGCTGGGAATGGCGATCGGGGAGCGGGAACTGGTGCATCTGGCCGACAAGCTGGTCCGGGGCAGCCGGATTGTCGGCCTGAAGGAGCGGTTCGAGGAAAAGCTGGCGCTCTACGCCGACGACCCCGAGGCGGTGCGAGCCATCCGCGGCCGCTACGATCTGGCCCGGCACCTGGCCGCAGCCGTCGAGGCCGACGCTGGGCAACCACTTGAGATCGTGGCTGAAATAGCCCTGCCGCATGCGCCCCCTGATCTATCTCATCCGCCACGGCGAGATCGACACGGCCACGCCGCGCCGTTTCCTCGGCCAAACCGACCTGGCTTTGAACGAAAACGGCGTCCGTCAGGCCCTGGCCCTGGGCGAGCACCTGCACACCATCCCTTGTACCGGGGTCTTCTCATCGCCCCTGCAACGGGCCGTACACACCGCCGTTTTGGTCAGCGGGCGCCCCATGCATGAAATTAGCCTGACCGCGGCCTTCAAGGAGATCGATCTGGGCGCCTGGGAAGGGCTGAGCGTCGCCGAGGTGCAGGACCGTTTTCCCGGCGCCTACGAAAAGCGCGGGCAAGACTTGGAGCACTTCCGCCCCCCGGGCGGCGAGAGTTTCGGCGACCTGGCGGCCCGCACCGTCCCGGCCCTGCTCGAACTGGCGGAACGAGGCGACGGTCCCCTGCTCATCGTCGCCCATGCCGGGGTCAACCGGGTCATCCTCTCACGGTTGCTCCACCGGCCCCTGCAGCGGTTGCTGGAAATCCCCCAGGACACGTGCGCGGTCAATGTCCTCCGCCCCGGGCTGCACGGCTGGGAGGTGGCGGCCCTCAATCTCCGGAATCTGTTTCTCCCGATCCACCCGATATCAACAACACAGCAAGGTGACACACGATGACAGTCATGGCGACAATCCCCGCAAAGGCGGTTATTCCGGTGGAACAGGCAGTGGGCATGGTGCTGCCGCACGACATTACCGAAATCGTCAAGGATGGGTTCAAGGGCAGGGCCTTCAGGAAAGGGCATATCATCCGCCCGGAGGATGTGGCCCATCTCCGCCGGCTGGGCAAGGAGCACATCTACGTGCTCCAACTGGGGCCCGCTGAAATCCACGAGAACGAGGCGGCCCTGTTGATGGCCGAGGCCCTGGCGGGGCCGGGGACCGGCTACTGCCGGGAAATCGTCGAGGGGAAGGTCACCATCACGGCGGCGGTGGAGGGGCTGTTGCAAATCAACCGGGAGGCCCTGTTGCAGTTCAACCTGCTGGGCGAGGTGATGTGCGCCACCCTGCAAACCAACACCCCGGTCAAGAAGGGCGAGCAGGTGGCCGCCTCCCGGCTGATCCCCCTGGTGGCCCGGCGGCGGGTGGTCGAGGCAGCGGTGGCGGTGGCCCGGGCTGGAGAGCCCATCATCCGGGTGGCGCCGCTGGCCAAGGTGCGGGCCGGCCTGGTGATCACCGGTAACGAGGTCTTTCACGGTCGCATCGAGGACAAGTTCGAGCAGGTCCTGCGCGACAAGCTGATCGGGCTGGGCTCGACAGTCGGTCCGGTGCGGTTTGCCCCGGACGATCCCACGCTGATCGCGGCCGCGATTCGCACCTGCCTGGAGGACGGCGCCGAGTTGATCGTCACCTCCGGCGGCATGTCGGTGGACCCGGACGATGTCACCCGCCTGGGGATCAAGATGGCCGGGGCCGAGGCCATGGTCTACGGCACCCCGGTCCTGCCGGGGGCCATGTTCCTGGTCGGGCGGATCGACTCCGTGCCGGTGCTGGGGGTGCCCGCCTGCGGCATGTTTCACAAGATCACGGTGCTGGACCTGGTGCTGCCCCGCATCCTCACCGGCGAGACCATCGGCCGCGAGCAACTGGCCGTGCTCGGTCATGGCGGCCTTTGCCGCCAATGCACCCCCTGCCGCTATCCGGCCTGCAGCTTCGGCAAGGCATAGACAGTGACCGATGCGGGAACGCAGGTGGTGCGCCGGGCGCACCACCGCAGCCTAGGACTGGGTGAGATACGAGTTGATTTCCTCGTAGGTGATGACCTGGATCTCGGCCTCCATGTTGAGGGACCGAACCTTGGTCGGTACGGCGTCGCCCGACCGGAGCGGCAGCAGTTGGGGCTTGTCCTCATCGACGAAGACGATGATTGCCGGCGCCCGGGCCGTGTCTTCCAGACGATACCCCAAGAGCTTGCTGGTGTGCCTGTCCACCATCACTTCGTTGCCTTGTAGTGCCAACATGTTGTGTTTCCCCTGTTGAGATTGTAATTCGAGCGCGCTGCCCCTGACCGGCGGTCAACCGCCGGGCCATGATACGCGATCCGGCCATTTTTTGCACACCCCCAACCGCCATCAAGACGGAAAGGCAGCGGTGGCGTCGTTGCCGGCCCGATCTTCCGGCCGTTGGCCGTTCTGGCCAAGAGACCCCCTTCCATTGAGAGCACCATTTTTGAGATGACCGAGGAGGGTTTACCGCGTATTATAATCCATGAACCACTGAATATCTTCCCAACGCTGCGCCGAGTATCCTAACAGACAACGGGAAAGATTCACTCCCGGCAGGAGGTTCGTGTTATGAACAGCACGGAACAGGACGGATTGCGGGAGCGCTCGCTCAACTGCAACGAGTGCGCTCCCGTGGGCTATCTGACCCTCTCCGACAACGGCCTGATCCTGGAAGCCAACCTCTCTGCCGCCAACCTGCTGGGCGCAAGCCGCGAAGCCCTCCTCCAGCAACCCTTCTCCCGCTTTATCGTCCCCGAGGACCGCGACCTCGCCGTCCTTGACAATGCTGATCGCCGGCAAGACGGCTGTTGCGAGCCCTGTCTGTGCGAACTGCGTCTGGCGCGGCCGGACGGGACCACCTTCTGGGTGCACCTGGTGATCGCGACCCTGCATAGCGACGACCTGACGGTGCGCCGGATGGCGTTGAGCGACATCACCGAACACAAACAGGCGGAGGCGGTCATGGCCGCCCGCTTCCGGCTTTTGCAGGCGGCTTCGACGCAATCGCTCGCCCGCCTGCTGCAGGCGACGCTTGACGAGGCAGAGACGTTGACCGGCAGCCGGATCGGCTTTTACCATTTCATGGAGCCGGATCAAGCCACCCTCTCCCTGCAAGCCTGGTCAACCAACACCCTCGAACATCTGTGCACGGCAAAAGGGGCCGGCCGGCATTATTCCGTCAACGATGCCGGGGTCTGGACGGATTGTCTCCGCGAACGCCAGCCGGTCATCCATAATGAGTATGCAAGCCTCCCCCATCGCAAGGGCATGCCGCCGGGCCATGTGCCGGTGGTCCGCGAACTGGTCGTCCCGGTCATGCGCGGCGAGGCCGTGGTCGCCCTGCTCGGCGTGGGCAACAAACCGGTGAACTACACCCGCCACGATGTCGAGGCGGTTGCCGCCCTGGCCGACCTCGCCTGGGACATCGCCGAACGCAAGCGGGCCGAGGAGGCCCTGCGGGAGAGCGAGAAACAACGGCGCCGAGAACAGGAGGCGGCCACTGCCCGGCTCAGGGAGCAGGCCGAAAGCCTGGCCTCCGTCTACAAGGTGCTTGACAGTGTCGGCCTGATCGTCTGCGACCTGGTGGAAAGCGATGCCCGCATCACCATTTTCAGCTCCGGGGCGGAGAAACTGTTCGGCTGGCAGCAGGAGGAGGTCATCGGCCAATCGGTCGCCCTCATCTATCCCCCTGAGTTCACCGAGCTTATACCAGGCCGGGTTGAGCGCTTCCGCCAGGGGAGATCGATGCAGTCGTTTGACATGATCCTGGTCCATCGATCGGGGGAACGCTTTCCCGCGGTTGCCTCCGTGCATCCCTTCGATTGCCACCACGGACAGTTCCGCAAGGTAATCGGGGTTTTCCGCGATATCTCCGAACTCAAGCGGGTCCAACTTGAACTCGAGGCCATCAACGAAGATCTCGAACGGCGGGTCGAGCAGCGGACCCGGGAATTGCAGGAAACCTACAAACAGTATCTCCATGCGGAAAAACTCTCCGCCATCGGCAAACTCTCCGCCTCCATCGCCCATGAATTCAACAATCCCCTGCAAGGCATCCTTTCCATCCTCAAGGGGTTGAAAAAACGAGCGATCATGGAGGAGGAAGACCGGGTCTTGCTGGATGCGGCCATTGGCGAGAGCGACCGGATCAAGGAACTGATCCGCAGTCTCCAGGAGTTCAATCGGCCCTCCTCGGGGCGGACCATGCTGATGGATGTGCACAAGGCCCTGGATTCCATGCTGCTGCTGCACAAGAACGATTTCAAGGGCAAGCGGATTACCGTGGAACGCGACTACGCCGAGCGGTTGCCGCAGATCCTGGCGGTTCCCGATCAGATCAAGCAGGTGTTCCTGAACCTGCTGACCAACGCCGCCGACGCCTGCCAGCAGCCCGGCGGGGTGATCACGGTCAGGACCCGGCAGGAGGGCGACCGGGTGGCCGTGGCCATCAAGGACACCGGCATCGGCATCAAGCCGGAAGAGATGGAACTGATCTTCCAGCCGTTTTACACCACCAAGCCCGAGGTCAAGGGAACGGGGTTGGGCTTGTCGGTCAGCTATGGCATCGTCAACAATCACGGCGGGGAGATCGCGGTGACGAGCCAGCCCGGGGAAGGCGCGACCTTTACCGTTGTGCTGCCTATCCGCGGAAAAAACGAGCCCGGCGAGGGGAGCGGCGGTTAAGCGCCGGCCGGTGACCGCCACACCGCCTTCAGGGCAGGCAACAATCAGAAGAGGATGGAGCAAAATGGACGAAAATGCCTGTGCGGTGCCATCGATTCTTTTTGTCGATGACGAGGATGTCATCCGGAAATCGTTGAGCCGCGAATTGCAGATGGAGGGGTTTGCGGTCGACACCGTCGCCGACGGCGGCGACGCGATCGCGGCCCTGCACAACGGCACCTACGACCTGATCGTCACCGATCTGCTGATGCCCGGCATTGACGGTTTCGGGGTGCTCAAGGCCGCCAAGCAACTCACGCCGTACACCAGCGTCATCATCCTCACCGGCTACGGCGACATGGCCTCCGCCATCGACGCCCTTCGCCTCGGTGCCGATGACTTCACCCTCAAGCCGTGTGAAGTCGAGGAACTGGCCTTTCGTATCCGGCGCTGTCTGGAAAAACGGACCCTGTTGCAGATGTTGGCGGCACAGAATCAACGCCTGGAGGAGGAAATCGGCCGCCGGCAACGGGTGGAGCAGAAGCTGACCGAGAGTGAAAACCGGCTGCGCCTGGCCCTGGACGCCTCTTCCAACGGCGTTTGGGATCGCGATCTGCTCACCGGCGAGGTCTATTTCGGAGAAAATTGGCGGCGCAGCCTGGGCTATCAGGAACAGGCCGAAATCGAGGGGCAGACCTTTGAAAACCTGCTCCATCCCGAGGACCGGGAAAGGGTGGTGGCCCTGCGCGAGGCCCATGTTCGAGGGGAAACGCCCCGCTTCGAGGCGGAATTCCGGATCCGCAACAAGGCGGGCGGCTGGCAGTGGATCCTGTCCAGGGGACAGGTGGTGGCCCGGGATGAACACGGCCAGGCCCTGCGGATCATCGGCACCCATACCGACATCACCCGGTTGAAAAAAGTGGAGGCGGAACTCCAGCACGCCCAGGTTGACCTGGAAAAACGGGTGCGGGAACGGACCACCGAGTTGTCCAAGACCAATGTCGCCCTGAACGTATTGCTCAAAAAAAGGGAGGACGACCGGGCGCTGCTGGCCGAACAGGTGCTCACCAATAGCACCAAACTGGTCGAGCCCTTCCTCGACCGGCTCCAGGACAGCGGGCTGAACAAGCAGCAACTGGAGTTGGTCGATATCCTCCGCGCCAATATCGTCGAGCTGACCTCCCCCTTTGCCAGCGGGGTTTCCAACATTTTGATCCGGCTCACGCCCGCGGAAATCCAGGTGGCCAATCTGGTCAAATTAGGCAAGCGCACCAAGGAGATCGCCGCCATCATGCACCTGTCGCCGGGAACGATCAGCATCCACCGCAAGAATATCCGGAAGAAACTTGACTTGACCCATCAGAAAACCAATCTCCAGACCATGCTGTCCATGCAGAGCTGACGGACGAGATTGCTTTATTTTGTTTCAGTGAGGTCCGGTTACAATTTTGCAGGCGGTAGGGTGCGTTCTCCGCACCATGAAACCAGGCGGCGCATGGAATGCGCCCTACTGCTGATTTTGTTGTCATTGCAAAGAGTTGACCAGCAACCCTCCTGTCCGTTGGGATAGAGCCGCTATCCATTCCGCCCCTCATTTTGCCCCATTGCCTTTTGCCGGCCCCCCGGCCATACTGCGTTCTCTCTCCCCGTCCCGTGCACGAAGAACGATGCGGCATCGATGGCCGATGCCACCGCATCCGCCCTTGACCGCCGGGAAGAGCACTCGCCTCCCCAGGAGAAAGGGCGTATGGAACGCTGCATTTTTGTTTTTCTTTTCGGCCTGCTCGCCTTCAACTGGCCGTTCCTGGAAATGTTCCAGCAAGGACCCGTGCGGTATCTGTACGGAATGTGGCTGGGATATATTGTCATTCTGGCATTGGTTGTCCACCGCCCCAGGGGCACGAAAAAGCCGGCTGAGGCGGTCGGGCACGAGGGCAAACCGTCATGATCGCGCCCTTGGCGCTGTTTCTGATCGTGATCGGCTATGTCCTGCTGCTCTTTGCCCTGGCCTATTACGCGGAGATCCGGGAAACCGCCGGCAGGAGCCTGATCAACAACCCCTATATCTACTCGCTCTCCCTGGCGGTCTACTGCACCTCCTGGACCTTCTACGGCAGCGTGGGCCTGGCCGCCACCTCGGGCCTGGCTTTTCTGCCCATCTATCTGGGGCCCACCCTCATGGTGGCCCTCTGGCCGATCCTCCTGAAAAAGGTGGTCAGGATCGTCAAGGCGAACAGGATCACCACCATCGCCGACTTCATCGGCTACCGTTACGGCAAGTCCCTGGCCCTTTCCGTCCTGGCGACCCTGGTCGCGGTCCTCGGCATCATCCCCTATCTGGGGTTGCAGATCAAATCCATCATCAGCACCTTTGTCATCATCACCGGCAAGGTCGAATGGGCCGCAAACGCCGGTCTGGTCATCACCGTTCTGCTGGGACTCTTTATCATCATCTTCGGCGTCCGGCGCCTGGACCTCTCCGAAAGACACGGCGGCCTCGTCTTTGCCATTGCCTGCGAGTCGATCGTCAAGCTAACGGCCTTTGTCCTGGTCGGGGCCTTTGTCACCTGGGGCCTGTTCGAGGGGGTGACGGATATCTCCGAACGCATTCAGTCCAGCGGCTATACCGCAAAACTTATGTTCGGGGCAGAGGGAGGAACGAATTATACCGAATGGCTGGCCGTCAGCGTGCTCGGCATGCTCGGCATCCTCTTCCTGCCACGCCAATTCCACATGGCCGTGATCGAAAACAACCACGAGGACCATATCGACAAGGCGGTGTGGCTCTTCCCGCTCTATCTGCTGCTGGTCACCCTCTTTGTCCTGCCGATCGCCTTCGGCGGTCTTCTCCTCCAAGGGAGTCATTATAACCCCGACTACTTCGTCCTCACCCTGCCGCTCGCCCACGGCAGCAGCACCCTGACCGTGCTCGCCTTTATCGGCGGCTTTTCGGCAGCGACCGGCATGCTGATCGTCGAGGTCCTCGCCCTCAGCACCATGGTCATGAACAGCGTCATCATCCCGGGGAGCTACAAATTCCACGGCCTCCCCGGTTTTTCGGCAATCGTGTTGACCACCAAGCGGCTGGTGGTCCTGGCGATCGTCTTTCTGGGCTATCTGTTCACGATCACCATCGGCGGCCAGGAATCCCTGGTGACGCTGGGGCTGAAATCATTCGAGGCGGTCGCCCTGTTCGCGCCGGCCTTCCTCTTCGGGCTCTACTGGAAAGGGGGCAACAAATACGGGGCCATGGCGGGCCTGAGCGGAGGGTTTGTCGTCTGGTTGTACACCGCCATCATTCCGCCCCTGCTGCAGGCCGGACTGCTGGACCAGGGCGGCCCGATCGGGACAATGACCGCCTGCCCCTTCCTCAATCCCGCCGTCCTGTTCGGGATCAAGGGACTCGGCACCTCTGCCCATACCCTGTTCTGGTCCATGCTGGTCAACGTCCTCCTCTATTGCGGGGTTTCCCTGTTCACCCGGCAGTCAAAGGAGGAGGAGTTGCAGGCCGTTCTGTTCACGGAATCGTATGCCATGGCAACCGGCCTGGGCCACCGGGTCTCCTATGCGCTCCCTGACATCGAACATATCCTGGCGCGGTTTATGGGCGCGGCAGAGGTTGCGCGGATAGTGGAGGGGTTTCTTGTGCGCCGGAAGAAGAACCGGAACGAACTCCGGTCGCAGGATCTGTTCGAACTGCGCGTTGAGGCCGAAAAGGCGCTGGCCGGCTCCATTGGCCCATCGCTCGCCTCTGCCGTTTTCGAGAACAGGTTTGTGCTGACCGAGCCGGAGAAAAAGGAGATCGCCGAATCGATGGAGCGAGTGACGGAGAGTTTGCGTCTTTCGCGGCAGGAGCTGGCGGAGGCCAACAAGGAACTGCAGAAGCGGCTTGAAATGGAGATGCTGCTGGCAACCATATCGACCCGCTTCATCAACCTGACGCCCGGTCAGCTCCAGGGGGGCATTGACGAAGCCTTGGCCGAGGTCGGGAGGTTCTCCGGGTTCGATCGCGCCTATGTCGCCGTTCTCTCCAGCGGGGCGATGAAGATCGAACGGATCTACGAGTGGTGCGCGGACGGCGTTGCCGCCCGAAGCGACGTCCTCTGCACCCTGCCTCTCTCCTCCTGTCCCTGGCTCATGGGACAACTGGCGGGATTCGAGCATGTCCTCGTCACCCGGGTGACGGCGTTGCCGCCGGCAGCGGGCCCAGAGAAGGCGTTTCTGGAGGGCCAGGGCATTCGTGGGTGTCTCCTCATCCCCATGGTCTACGGCGACAGCCTCTTCGGTGTCCTCGGCTTCGATTCGATCAGCCGGGACGTCGAATGGAAAAAGGAAGAGATCGCCCTGCTGATGCTGCTGGGAATGACCTTCGTCCACGCCATCGTGCGCACGCGGGTCATGGAGGAACTGGAGCGCAGCAACCGCGAATTGCAGCAGTTCGCCTATGTCGCTTCCCACGACCTCCAGGAGCCGTTGCGCAAGGTGATCACCTTCGGCGACCGGTTGAAGGCGCACTGCGCCGCGGCCCTGGACGAACGGGGGCAGGATTATCTCCACCGGATGCAGAACGCCTCCCTGCGCATGCGGCAACTGATCGAGGATCTGCTGGCCTATTCGCGGGTGACGACCAAGGGCAACCCCATGGAGACGGTGAACCTGGGCGAGGTGGTGCGCCATGTGCTCTCCGATCTGGATCAGGCCATCGTGGAGGCCGGGGCCAGGGTCGAGGTGGGGGATCTGCCCGAGGTCGAGGCGGACAAGGCGCAGATGGGGCAGTTGTTCCAGAATCTCATCGCCAACGCCATCAAATACCACCAAGCCGGGGTGGCGCCCCGGGCGGTCGTCAGCGGTCGGGTGGCGCCGGACGGCACCGTGGCCGAAATCCTGGTCCGGGATAACGGCATCGGTTTCGATGAAAAATATCTTGATCGCATCTTCCTGCCCTTTCAGCGCCTGCATACCCGGGAGGAATACAAGGGCACCGGCATCGGACTGGCGATCTGCAAGAAGATCGTCGAGCGCCACGGCGGCGCCATCAGCGCCAGGACCTCGCCCGGCCAGGGGGCCACCTTTGTGGTGACCTTGCCCGTGACCAGGTGCGCGTGAGAATGCAGCAGGAGCACGCCATGAGCGATGACAAGAGACGGTTGATCACCTTGATTGCGGAAGACGATGACGACGATTTCCTGCTGACCAAGGAGGCCTTCGAGGAATCGCGCCTGGTGAGCGAGATCTACCGGGTCCGGGACGGCGAAGAGCTGATGGCCTTCCTCCTGCGCCGGGACCGTTTCAGCGCCCCCGCGAGCGCGCCGCGGCCGGCGCTGATCCTGCTCGACCTGAACATGCCCAGGAAGGACGGCAGGGAGGCGCTGGCCGAGATCAAGGCCCACCCCGATCTACGGCAGATCCCGGTGGTGATCCTGACCACCTCCAAGGCAGAGGAGGATGTCATCCGCACCTACGACCTCGGCGCCAACTCCTTCATCCGCAAACCGGTCGACTTTCAGGAGTTTATCGGGATCTGCCGTACCCTGGGCGCCTACTGGCTTGAGGTCGTGCAACTTCCCCCCCACAGCGAGAACTGAAAAGAGTCAGGGAGCATGCGTATGGACCGACACATTTTCAAGGTACTGCTGATCGAGGACGACACGGACGATATCCTCCTGCTGAAGGGGATGGTCGCAGCATCCGCCGACCATCGGGAGATCTTCGAGATCGAGACGGCCGACCGGCTCTCCGCCGGTCTCGGGCGTCTGGCGCAGGGAGGGATCGATATCCTTCTCCTCGATCTGGGGCTCCCGGACAGCAGGGGCATCGACACCCTCCGGACCGCCCGCACGCATGTCCCGGAGATGACGATCGTGGTCCTCACCGGCCATGTGGACAGCCATGTGGGCCTGGAGGCCTTGCAGCAAGGGGCTCAGGACTATCAGGTCAAGGGGTTGGTCAACGGTCCCCTGCTGGTGCGGTCGATGCGCTACGCCATTGAGCGCAAACGATTGGAGCAGGAGAAGGAAGCGCTGATCAGGGAACTCAAGGCCGCCCTGGCCGAGGTCAAGGTCTTGAGCGGTCTGCTGCCCATCTGCGCCTCGTGCAAGAAAATCCGTGATGACAGCGGCTACTGGCACCAGATCGAGGCCTATATCACCGCGCATTCCGCGACGCAGTTTTCCCATGGCATCTGTCCGGGGTGCATGGAAAAACTGTATCCGGAGTATGTGAGAGCAGTATCCGGGTCCGGGCAAGAGACGACCTGATCCCAACCCCGGAACGAAAAGTAAAATCACGTCAACCGGAGACCGATACCAATGGAGAAAAAATCGATACTCCTTGTCGACGACGAACAACTGATCCTGGACAGCCTCGCTCGGGAACTGACGAGCGCCCCGCACGATTTTGACGTAGCGGTTGCATCGAGCGGAGAAGAGGCTCTCGCCAAGTTGCACGAGCGTTTCTGGCATCTCGTGATCACCGATCTGCTCATGCCGGGGATCGACGGCCTCCAGGTCTTGCAAGAGGTGAAGCGGGCAAGCCCCCAGACCATGGTGATCATCCTGACCGGCTATGCCGATATGGAAGCCGCTATTGACGCCTTGCGGCTGGGAGCCGATGATTTTCTGCAGAAGCCGTGCGATACGGAGGAATTGCTGTTCCGCATGTCCAATTGCTTCGTCAAACAGGACCTGTTGATCAAGGTCAATCTCTATGAAAATATTCTGCCGGTCTGCTGTTTTTGTAAAAAAATCAGGGGAGAGGCGAGCGACGGTCAGGGCAAGAGTCAGTGGTACAGTCTGGAGGAGTATTTACGCCAGGTGCAGGGAGTCAACGTCTCGCACGGCTGTTGCCCGGATTGTTTTCAACTGCATATGGCAAACATCGATTCCGCTTGACGGGACTCCACGATTACAAAAATATAACTTCTTAAAATCACACATTTTCCCTTGTCGCAATGAATAGTTGATCTATTCATTTTCTCTCTATTTATACTATATTTTCAATGCGTCCCCCGCATTCTATTCTGTCTAACAGACAACCGTGCTCTGTTTTCTCGCTGCGACAAACAGAGTCACAGGCATTCCCGCCGGTTTCGAGGCATCATTGAACACTTTTCGAGGGAGGAGAGCTTATGCAGACCATTCAGCAGATTATCGTACCGGTTGATTTTCATCAGCATACCGATGACCTGGCCGTCTTTGCCATCGATATTGCCAAGAAGCTGGAGGCGAAAATCACCTTCGTGCATGTAGCGCAGCATATGGCGGAAGCGGCAATGTATGCCGAGGAGTATCCCTCGACTTTTGCCGCTGTTGACGAGGAACTTCTCGGTTATGCCCAAAAAAGGATGGATGCCCTGGTGGAGAAAAGCCAAGCCGCCTGCCCCGGTTGCGCAGGCGCGGTGATCAGGGGAGAGGCAGCCGACGGTATTGTCGACTATGTCAAAGAGAAAAACAACTGCCTGATTGTCATGGGCACGCACGGTGCGCAGGGCATCGAGAAAATCATGCTCGGCAGCGTTGCGGAACGGGTATTGAAGAGGGCGTCGTGTCCGATTCTCATCTTCAACCCGTACAAGGGCGAACGAGGCTATCAGATCACCTCTCCGATCAATGAGGCTTTGCAGCCCGTGTAGCCCGGTGTGCGAGGGGGCGCCGTTCCTGGCATCGTCTCACCACGAACCTGCCTCGAACACCTGCAGGTTGCCCCCTGGCACTTTCATTGCGCCGGCATGTGCAAGAAGAGGTTGCAAAACGGCCTGTCAATAAAGCGCGGGCCGCTCATTCCTGACCTGGAAAAAGGAGGAGTACCCACCAATGAATATGAATTCCATCAGAGCACGAGCAAAAAAAATGGCCATTGATCCCGGTTCGATGGATAAAAAGGGGTTGATCCGAGCTATTCAGGAGAGGGAGGGAAACGTTCCCTGCTTCAAGACCGAGCTGTCCGCCTGTGATCAGCAGGACTGTTGCTGGCGCAGCGACTGCAAGCCGGGCGGGGCCATCGCCATGTCGTAGGCGCTCGGACGTTGCTTTGTGTTCTTGTTTACCCCCCATCGTGGAGACCTTATGAACGACAAGAAAAAAGAGGAAAAGAAACAGGAAGTGCAGAAGATGCCGCCCCGGGGACCTTTGTCGCCATTCGAACGGTTCGATCTTCTGTCCGATCCCGGATTTTTCCGGGAAATGGATCGATTCTTTGAGGAGTATCTGCCCCGCCGATGGTGGCGACAGTTTCATGCCGGCTGGCCGGGCCGACTCACTGCCCATCCGTTGGCCTCGTTCGAAGGGAAGACGCCTTCCGTCGACATCCTCAACCGGGAAAACGACTTTCTGATCAAGGCCGAGTTGCCCGGCGTGGAGAAAAAGGACATCAGTATCACCATCGCCAACAACACCCTCACCCTTGAGGCCAAGATGAGCAAGGAGGAAAAAGAGGAAAAGGCCGAGTATTTCCGGCAGGAAATCTGCCGCGGCTCCTACCGGCGCACCATCGAACTGCCGGAAGCGGTCAAGGAGAGCGAGGCCAAGGCCACCTTTCAAAACGGGGTGTTGGAGTTGACCATTCCCAAGCAGGAAAAGACCAAGAGGTCAACGATCAAGGTCGAGTGACGCTCCGTGCCGTGCCGGGTGCGGCATTGCCGTCATTCCGCGAGGGGACGGGGACGCTGAGCCTGACCGAAAACGGATGTCCGGCCTTGTCATTGACAGCAAGCAAAACGGCCCGTTCCTCCATGAGAGGGACGGGCCGTTTGCTTTGGCAAGATCACTCGGCAGACGTGAACAACGGTTCTTGTCGGGAGGATCGTTGCCCTCCCTTTGTTGCTCACCGTTGACGCGGTCAGCCCGAGGCGGCGTCGAGCCGCTTTTCCAACTGCCGGGCCAAGCCGAGCATGGTTTCGATTTCCGTCATGGTCGGTGACTTGATGGTACAGGCATAGGGATCGCAGATGTCCTGGTAGCTGTCCAGGGCACAAAGAGAGTGCTCCATGCCCCGGACGGTGTCCGGCAGCCACTGCGCAAGCGCGGCCACCAGGTCGTGCATGGTGTGGTTGTCGGGCAGGCGGCCGATCTCCATCAGCCCGCCCATCACCAGCTTTTCAATCGCCATGGCAATGAGATTGTAGAGGATCTCGGTGGTGAAGGCCTTTTTCTTTTTCCGAAAGGCGGTTTCCGCCAGATTGAGAAACTGCTGGCCGGCCAGCTTGTATTGCTGCCAATCGTCGATGGCCTGGGGGCGGATGTCGGCAAAGCCCACCAGGGCAGGTTGCGGAATAAGAGCCATGGGTTGCCTCCTTGAGGTGCTGATCTCGGTGCCGGATTACAGATGCTGTCGCAAACAGATCAGGGCGGTCGTTTGCCAGCCGATCCGGTCGTAAAAGGCCAGGGCCGGCGGATTGTTCTTGTCGGCCAGGAGTTGCATTCGGGTGGCCCCCTGCCCTCTGGCCCAGGCGGCCAGGGCAGCCATCAGCGCGCGCCCGAGGCCCTGGCCCCGCTGGTCGGGATCGATCACCATGTCCTCAACCAGCACCGCCGGACCGCCCTCGGCGGTGGAAATCACCACCTGGCCGGTGCACATACCGATGACCCGCCCGGCCTTCTCGGCCACCAGGATGCACCCCCGGTCATTGTTGAGCATCAAGGAAAGCCCTTGCCGCTGCTTGGTCGCATCGAAGCTGAAATCATCTTCGATGGTAAACAGAAGCCGGAGCAAACCAACCAGTTGCTCCAGATCTTCCTGCCGGGCGGTGCGGATAATGGGCATGGGTGTGTTCCTTTCTTTTTCTATTCGATCAGATAATCGGCGGCCGGTTCGCCGTCTTCAATGCCGTCGAGGATGGCATCGATGATCTCGGTGCTGGTCACACCCTTGAACCACCAGTTTTCCGGTTGGACCACCATCACCGGACCGGCCTCGCACTGCTTGAGGCAGCCGGTGGCGATCACCTGCACATCCAGGCCGCGATCCAGGATCTCTTCTTCGATATACTGCAAGAAACCGTCGGTCTGCTTGTGGCAGAGGCCCTTGGCGTCGCCTTTGGTGCGGAAACTCTGACAAACCAATATCTGTTTTTCGGGGATAGCCATTTTATATTCCTTCCTTAAAAGTAACTCTTTGGTTGTTTGGTTATTGGTATTGGGTAGCTCGTCAGGTTGTTTAGACTGTAGTCTTTTAGGGGTGCGGGGTACGCAACTCCTTCCGCCTCAACACCTACCGACTCACCACCTCAACATCTGCCTTATTTTTTACATTTCCCTTTCTTGCCGCCGCCGTAGAGCACATCCACCGTGCCCTCGATATTCTCCCCGGTGAGGATGACCCTGATGCCCCGGCCACCGAGCACTTCCCTGGGGCGTCCACCGGCGCTGGCGGCCAACAGGGCGAAACAGTCGTGGAGGGTATCGGCCAGTTGATCCCAGCGGGATTCGCCGCTGCCCGCCTCCGGAGCCTGGCGGGTTTCCAGGAGACAGGCCAGGCCGTCCTCCCGCGGTCCATAGATGAGTATCGTCCTGGCCTGGCCGAGGTGAAGATCGACATCCATGCCGTTGCTGCTGACCACCGCCACCCGGGGACGCTCCGCACTGGGTTGGGGCAGCCCCGGCTGCGCCGTTGTCTTGGCGCCACAGCCGCACCGGGAGGCACAACCACAATCCGCCACTTCCACCTGGAGGGAGGAGGTGGGGAGGTATTGACGCGCCAGTTTGCCGATTTCTTCCATATGGACCCGGGTCGGCTGGGCCGGCCCATTGGTTTGCTGCGGATCGGGGGAAAACGGTACCAGCTCCATGGCCGTGGCCCCCAAAGGAGCCATGGTTTCGGCGATGGTGACCACCTGATGGCCATTGAGGCCCGGATAGACCGTGGTGCGGATCGTCACCGCCACCCCGGCCGCCGTCATGGCCCGGATTGTTTTCGGTTGTTCTTCCAGCAGCACCGGCACTACCTGCTTGAGCGGAATGGTCTTTTTGCCTGGACGGATCCAGGCATAGAGTTTTTCCGCCGTGGCCGCATCCAGGGTTTCGACGAGCAGGGTCATGCTGTTCAGACCAGCCGCCGCCAGTTCGGCGGCCTGCGGCGCGCCGCCTAGGCCCAGGGTGGTCAGGCCGATGGTCAGGCCGGGGTGATGCTGCTTCAAAAGGGCAATGGTGGCCAGGGTCGCGGTCATCGATGCCAGCGGATCACCGGGCCCATCCAGTTCCACATGGGCAAGCGCCGGGTAGCGACCGGTTTCCGCAAGGACCTCCGCCGCGCTCAGCGCCTGCCCGGCCTTGGCCTCCGGGGCATAGCGCATGCGGCAAAAGGCGAGCGGGGCGACCGGCAAGCGCAAGGTCGTGGCCGCCGCCGTATCGCTTGCCTGAGCGGTAAATCCCGGTGCGCTGGTGATAGGGATAACAGTCATGATGGTCCGCCCATGGGGTGAAAAAGGGGAAATATCCGGCAGAGGGGACAAGGAGGAACCCTCCACCGGACGGTTGTGTTCGTTCTCTTAGTAGACCAGTTCGAACTTCTGTTCCGGAGCGTCGCGGTCCTGACGGTCGAGCAGGGCATTAAGCACCTTCTCCAGGAAGCGCAGCCCGCCCTTGTAGCCGACGGTCGGGAAGTACTGATGCCCCTGGCGATCGAGGATGGGGAAGCCCCAGCGAATGAAGGGGATGTCCTCGTCGCGGGCGATGTACTTGCCGTAGGTGTTGCCGATCAGCAGGTCCACCGGCTCGTTCTTGATCCATTGATGCAAGAGGAACATATCGCCCTTGGCGCGGACATTGACTTCAAAGGGCATGTCCTTGGTCAGCTCCTTGATCCGTTTCTCAAACCGCTTGCCCGGCGTGCCGGTGACCAGATGGACCGGGCACATGTCGATCGAGACCAGGAACTCGGTCATGGCGATCAACTGATCGGGATCGCCGTACAGGGCCACCTTCTTGTGGTAGAAGTACTGGTGCATGTCCGAGATCAGATCGACCAACTGGCCGCGCTCATAGCTGATCTCCTCCGGGACCACGGTGCCGCTGACAATGCGCAGGGCATCGATGAAGCGGTCGGTGGCCTTGAGCCCGAACGGCATGTCCAGAATCCGGCAGGGCACCTTGTGCTTGGTGTCGAGCAGCCGGGCCGCGTCGGCCGAACACCACTCGCCCAGCGCCAGGGTGCCGATGGCGTCGCCGCACCCCTTGAGCTCGGCCACCGTCACCCCGCCCTGGGGAAACATGTGGTATTCGCCGGAGAGCGGGCCGTTGAGCACGCCGGAGGTATCGGGAAAAAGAGTGATCTCGGCGCCGACCAGCTTGGCCAGCCGCTTGATCTCTTCCATGTCAGCCGGTTCAACCCAGCCGGGGATGACATTGACCTTGCCGTTCTTCTTGCCCGTGGGCTCGGCCAGATCGGCCATGGCCTTGACCATGTTGGCAAAGCCGGTCACATGCGAGCCGACGTAACTGGGGGTCGGGGCGCCGATCAGGGTCTTGCCCGCGGGCACGGTGCCTTCCTTGTAGGCCTTGTCAAAGATCTGGCTGAGGTCGTCGCCGATGGTCTCCGACAGACAGGTGGTGTGCACCGCGATGACTTCCGGGTTGTAGACGGTGAAAATGTTGTTGATGGCCTGGAGCAGGTTGGCCTGGCCGCCGAACACCGACGAACCTTCGGTGAACGAACTGGTGGCGGCGGAGACCGGCTCCTTGTAGTGCCGGGTCAGGGCGCTGCGGTGGTAGGCGCAGCAGCCCTGGGAGCCATGGCTGTGGGGGAGACAGCCATGGATGCCCAGTGCCGCGTACATGGCGCCGATGGGCTGGCAGGTCTTGGCCGGATTGATGGTTACGGCGCTGCGCTCGGTAATTTCTTTGGGTGTATGTCGAAGTAGCATTGTCTTGCCCTCTTGGTTGATGCTTATTCCCACACGTAGGTGGCTGAGAGTTCGGGGCTTTCCTGCCAGGGGGCCTTCATGTAGCCCCAGACCTTGCTGTTGACCAGCCGGTCGATTTCCTTGTAGAAGTTGATCGCGCCCTGGAACCCGGCATAGGGACCGCCGGAGTCGTAGCTGTGCAACTGCTTCATCGGGATGCCCAGCTTCTGGATGGAAAACTTCTCCTTGATGCCGGCGCAGAAGATATCCGGTTTCATCAGTTCCACCAGCTTCTCGGCCTCGTACTGGTTGAGGTCGTCGATGACCAGCGAGCCGGCTTCCATGTCCGGGATGATGCCGTCGTACTCCTTGAACTTGTAGCCCTTGTCTACCAGGGCCTTGATCTCCGCCTCGGTCTTGCGCGGTTTGAAGCGCTCGGGATCGGCCTCGACCTCGATCTCCTCGATGTTGCGGCTGTCGGCGTCCACCTTCAGGTTGGGGATGACATGCCTCCCCTCGTAGTCGTCGCGGTGGGCGAACTCGTAACCGGCGGAGACCGTCTTCATGCCCATCTCGCTGAAAAGATCCTGGTAGTGATGGGCCCGGGAACCGCCGACGAAGAGCATGGCGGTCTTGCCGGTGGTACGCGGCAGCACGTCCTCGCGCACCGCATCCACCGCCGGCATCTCCTCGGCGATCACCGCCTCGACCCGGTCGATCAGCTTCTGGTCGCCGAAGTACTCGGCAATCTTGCGCAGCGACTTGATGGTCGACTTGGCGCCGATGAAGTTGACCTTGATCCAGGGGATGCCGAACTTGATTTCCATCATGTCGGCGACATAATTGATCGAACGGTGACACATGACGCAGCTCAGATCCGCCATGTGGGCCGAGGCGAACTGGTCGTAGGTCGAGTTGCCGGAGAAGGTGGAAATGGTGGTGATGCCGCATTTCCGCAGGATCCGGTCGATCTCGAAACCGTCGCCGCCGATGTTGTACTCGCCCAGCAGGTTGATCTTGTACTCGCCCGGTTTCTCTTCATTGTTCTCGCCGACCATGTGGGTGAACACCTGGTTGTTGGCGATGTGGTGGCCGGCCGACTGGGACACGCCCTTGTAGCCCTCGCAACTGAAGGCAAAGACGTTGCAGTCGCCCAGTTTTTCCTTCATGGTCCGGGCCACGGTATGGATGTCGTCACCGATCAGACCCACCGGGCAGGTGGCGAAGATGGTGATCGCCCTGGGGTGGAACAGGTCGTAGACCTCCTGGATCGCGGCCGCCAGCTTCTTCTCGCCGCCGAAGATGATGTCCGAGTCCTGCATGTCGGTGGAGAAGCAGTAGGTCATGTAGTTCTCGCCGTCGACACCGGCATCGGTCTGGTTGCGCCGGGTGAGCCAGGCGTAGAAACTACAGCCGATCGGGCCGTGCACCAGGTTGACGATGTCGCGGGTCGGACCCATGATAACGCCCTTGCAACCGGCGTAGGTGCAACCGCGCATGGTGATGATGCCCGGAATGGTCCGCACGTTGGCGGTGATTTCCGGGGTGGTGTTTTCCAGGGCCTCGTTGATCAGGATCTGTTTGGCCCGCTTACGGGCCACCTTGGCCGGATATTTTTTTAAGAGCTCTTTCTTGATGTCAGTGGGTGCCCACTGAACGAGCTTTTTCTTTGCAATTGCCATTTCGTCTTCTCCTTGGGCTCTCAGGATATGGATTTTATGCCGGCTTCGCCCGTACGCACGCGGACGGCGTCCTTGATCGGCAGGACAAAGATCTTGCCGTCGCCCGGTTTTCCCGTCTTGTTGGTGGTGATGAGGGTGCCGACCACGGTGTCGACAAAGTCGTCTTCAACGACAATGGTGATCACCCGTTTGGGATAGAGCTTGCCCTTCTCGCCCAGGAGAGAGGCCGCTTCCTCGAACCCGTCCTCGGCGCCGGCCAGGACCTGGGTGTTGACGAATCCGATGCCCCGGCCGGTGGCCTCGTGGGCAAAGAACGCATCCACTCCGGCCTCGGTCAGGGCCTTCTTGGTCTGGTTCATCATGTTCATGCGCACAATGGCGATCACCTCTTTCATGCCTCTACCTCCGCGCCTTCCTTGACGCCGGAGCTGATGGTGTAGGCGCACTCGACGTCGCTGATGAAGATCTTGCCGTCACCGAAGGCACCCTTGGCGCCGGAACGGGCGGTGTTCATGATGGTGTTGATGACGAAGTCCTTGTCCTCTTCCTGGATGACGCTCATCAGCATGGTCTTGGGGATCTCGTCGTAGGTCACCTCGCCGATCTTGATGCCGCGCTGCTTGCCGCGGCCGGCGACCGAGTATTTGGTGACAGCGGGAAATCCAGCGTCCATGAGGGCGGCGAGAACGGCGTCGGCTTTTTCGGGTCTGATGATGGCTCTGATCATAATCAACATGGTGGTATCTCCTAATAGGTGAATAGTCTGTAGGTAATGAGTGGTTGGGTGCGCTCGGCGCACCGCTTAAGTTTGCTTTGGTGCGCTTGGCGCACCCTACAGAACGTGTCGTCTGTAGGTGATTAGGTGTAGGAGGCAGGGGGACGATCTCGACGTGTTTGTTCTTCCCCTAATAGCCTACAGTCTAAACGACCTAACCCCCTTTTATGCTTCCATCAGACCGTAGTCCAAAAGCAGTTGTTCCAATTCTTCAATGGCCAGGGGTTTGGGGATGACGAACATCTGGTTCTCGTCGATGGCCTTGGCCAGGCTCCGATAGGCATCGGCCTGTTTGACCTGCGGGTTCCACTCGATGACGGTCTTGCGGTTGATCTCCGCCCGCTGGACGTCATTGTCGCGGGGAACAAAGGCGATCATCTGGGTGCCGATCTTTTTGGCCAGCTCTTCGATCATCTCACGCTCGTTATCAACCGCGCGGGAGTTGCAGATCAGGCCGCCGAGGCGGACGTTGCCGGATTGGGCAAACTTCATGATACCTTTGCAGATATTGTTGGCGGCATACATGGCCATCATCTCGCCGGAACAGACGATGTAGATCTCTTCGGCCTTGCCGTCGCGGATCGGCATGGCGAACCCGCCGCAGACAACGTCGCCGAGGACATCGTAGAAGGCGTAATCGAGCTTTTCGCTGGGATCATAGGCACCCAACTGCTCGAGCATGTTGATCGAGGTAATGATACCGCGGCCGGCACAGCCGACGCCCGGCTCCGGCCCACCGGACTCGACGCACCAGGTGCCGCCGTAGCCCAACTTGCGGAGATCGTCGAGCTCCACGTCCTCGCCTTCCTCACGCAGGGTGTCGAGGACCGATTTCTGGGCGAGTCCGCCCAAGAGCAGACGGGTCGAATCCGCCTTGGGATCGCAACCGACGACCATGACCTTCTTGCCCATTTCGACCAGACCCGCGACCGTGTTTTGGGTGGTGGTGGATTTACCGATGCCGCCTTTACCGTAGATAGCTACCTTTCTCATTGTTGTGACTCCTTCTTTTCTATGTGTTCACAAGGTTGTTGCGTTTCTTCGCCGCCATTGACGTCCGGGGACAAAGGCATGTGCCTCCGGGTTGCCTCCTCTAACGCAAGGGGTGTGCCAAGAAGCGATCTACGTTTTTTCTCTTTTTATTATCAGTGAGTTATCAAAAAAAAGGGCTACCAGACCGATCCGGGGACCAACAACGGCATGTTTCATGATTGTCGCGATCTGTACAATTCGGTACCAAACCAACACAATTGTCGCTGATTGGAGCGGAGAGGAAAGGCAGGGGCAGGAATCGAGCGGAAATGTCTTCAGGCGCCTTGCAAAAGCAGATGAAGGCGCCAATCTTATTCATTTATGTAAGAATAAAAATATGATATTTGCAATTTTGAACAATGAACAGGTCGTTATTTCTGGGTATCCACCCACGGTTCACGTTTTTTTTGATATTGAATCGGTACATTATCCTGTTATTTCACTNAGAAAACCGTGCGCGCGTCAGGACGGTGCAAGTTGGAGCGATTATTGCTTAAGAAAGCGGAGAAATGATTCACATACGCCCTGGCTATGTGTTGTGTACAAGGGAGAATAAAAACATGTCTGTGGATGAATCACCAAAATCGCCAATAACTTCAGCGTTTGAAGTGCAGGCCCTGTATAAAATCGTCAATCTGATCGGCGCCGCGGTGCATTTGGACACCACCCTGTCTTCCATCCTCAAGGTGTTGCACGACGCGTTGCGCATGGAGCGGGCCACCTTGGCCCTGCTGGACGAATCCGGCCAGCACCTGGTCATCCGGGCATCCTACGGTCTCAGCGTCGAAGAGGAACAGCGCGGCGTCTATGGCCTGAACGAGGGTATTTACGGCCAGGTCTTTTCGACCGCCTCGCCCTTTGTCGTGCCCGATGTCCACAGCGAACCGCTGTTTCTCAACCGCACCGGGGCCAGGCCCAAAATTTCCAAGAAGACCATCTCCTTCATCGGCGTGCCGGTCATGCTCACCGGCACCACTGTTGGCGTGCTCAGCGTTGACCGACTGTTCGGACCCGAAATCTCCTTTGAGGAGGACGTGCGCTTCCTCACCGTCCTCGCCGCCCTGATCGCCCAGTTTCTCAATCTCCACCGGGCCATCCACAAGGATCGGGAACTGCTGGTGCAGGAGAATCTCAACCTCAAGGAGAAATTGCACGGCCGCTACCACCGCCATCAGATCATCGGCCAGTCCAAGGCCATGCAGGAGGTTTACTGGAATATCGAGCGGGTGGCCCCTTCGGCGGCAACGGTGCTGCTGTTGGGCGAATCGGGAACCGGCAAGGAGCTGGTGGCGAGGGCGGTGCATGACGCCAGCCCGAGGAAAGACAAGCCGTTTATCAAGGTGAACTGTGCGGCGCTGCCGGAAAATCTGCTGGAAAGCGAGCTGTTCGGCCACGAAAAAGGGGCCTTCACCGGTGCGGTGGTGGCCCGGGTCGGCCGCTTTGAGCAGGCGGACGGCGGCACCATCTTCCTCGACGAGATCGGCGAGCTGCCCCTACCCCTGCAGGCAAAGCTGTTGCGGGTGCTCCAGGAGCAGCAGTTTGAACGGTTGGGGGCCTCCCGGACCCAGAGCGTCGACGTGCGGATCATCGCCGCCACCAATGTCAACCTCGAGCAGGCGGTGGCCCAGGGCCTGTTCCGCAACGACCTCTATTACCGCCTCAACGTGGTGCCGCTCCACCTGCCGCCGCTGCGCAAACGGCGGGACGACATCCCGCTCCTGCTTGACCACTTTCTCCGGTCAAGCAACAAGCGCAACGAGAAGTCCCTGCGGATGTCCCGGGAATTTCTCGATTTTCTCACCGATTACGACTGGCCGGGCAATGTCCGGGAGTTGCAGAACCTGGTGGAGCGGCTGGTGATCCTGGCTGCGGGCGAGGTCTTGCGGCTGGAAGACCTGCCCGAGTACATGGTGCATCCGGAGATCGGCAGTATTCCGCCGGCGCTCAGGCCGGCGGTGCCGCAACCCGCCGCGCCCGATCCCCAGGCGGTGCTCCCGCCGCAGGCCAGGAAATCGCTGCGCGATCTGGAACGGGAACAGGTCGAGTCCGCCCTGATCCGCAACGGCTGGGTCCAGTCGAGGGCCGCCCGCGAGCTGGGCCTGACCCAGCGGCAGATGGGCTACCGGATCAAAAAATTCGCCCTTCAGTGCCCCTGATTCCTCCTCCTCCGATCACCGGGCACCCTTGGCCCGTGACAGGGCAAGCTGTTACGGGCCGAGGCGGAGGGCGATCCACCCTGATGGGTTTACCTGACCAAGAGGCGGTTATGCCTCGCCAAAAGAGAGCACCCGCCGCATCCTTCCCGGCAGTTCCCGCCCCAGCAATTGCTCGTACCGCCGAACCACCTTGACCAGGCCGTGCAGGTCGATGCCGGTGACCACGCCCATCCGGTCAAAGAGGTGCACCGTGTCCTCGGTGGCGACATTGCCGGCCGCCCCCTGGACAAACGGACAACCGCCCAGGCCGCCGGCCGCGACATCGAACAGCCGTATCCCGGCCTCGTAGCCGGCGAACAGATTGGCCAATCCCAGCCCCCTGGTGTCATGGAGGTGGAGGGAGAGGACTGCTTCCGGCACCGTTTCCCGGACCCGCGCCACCAGTTCCCTGACCCGGAGCGGATGGGCCATGCCGGCGGTGTCGGCCAGGTTGATCTCGCCCGCGCCCGCCGCCGCCAACCGTTGCACCGCAGCGAGGACCGTTTTCTCGTCCACCTCGCCCGCAGAGGCACAACCAAAGGCGCACTGCACCCCGGCCCGCACCCCGATCCCCAATCCCACCGCCCGGCGCACCAGCACGACCATCCGGTCGAGGGCTTCTTGCGCCGAACAGCCCGCATTGCTCCGGCTGTGGCCATCCGACACCGAGACCGACAGGCTGAGATGGCGCATGCCACAGCCCACCGCCCGGTCGAGCCCCTGGGCGTTGAGCACCAGGCCCGAACAGACAAGGTCCGGCCAGGCCGCATGGACCAGCCTCGCCAGCTCCTCGGTCTGCCCCATCTGCGGCACCCGGCGGGGATCGACAAAGCTGCCGATCTGCAGCCGCTTCACCCCGGCCTCCACGAGCAAACCGACCAGCTCCAGCTTTTCGTCCAGGCTGAACAGCCTGGCCTCGTTCTGCAAACCGTCGCGGAGCGATTGCTCCTCAAGGGTGGCGTTGTTCGAAAGGGCAGGATTGGGCTCCATGTGGCCTCAGTTCGTTTCGACCGGGTGGCGCAGGTAACGGGGGGCCGCCGAGCCACCATGCGCGGTGCCGTAGCGTCGGGCGGCAGGATAGTATTCGGTGGCGAATTGCACCTTGCCCGCGGTCTCTTCTCCGGCAACAGCGGCGATGTAGGCGAGGGCCAGATCGATTCCGGCGGACACCCCGGCCGCCGACCAGATGTTGCCGTCACGGACAATGCGCTCCTCGATCACGTTGACCTCTTCCAATTCCCTGAGACGGTCAAGGGAATTCCAATGGGTAGTCGCGCTCCTGCCGCCGAGCAGTCCGGCCCTCTGGAGGAGAAAAATTCCGGTGCAGACGGACAGGATCGCCGTGCAGGAGCCGGCCTGCTCGGCGATAAAGCCGATGAGCCCCGAGTTGTCAACCTCCTTGCGCGTACCCTGACCGCCGGGAACAAGCAGCGCATCGAGCGGCGGGCACAGTTCATACGACACATGAGGGACGATGGTGAGCCCCTTGGCACAGACGACCGGTGCGGGCGACTGCGCCACCATGAGCCGCCTTTCGGGGCCACCGAAGCGCATGCCCCACATACCAATCATTTCCCAGGGGCCGATAACGTCCAGTTCCTCGACATCCGGGAAGACAAGAAAACCGAAAGTCATTGTCGACACCTCCTCCTGGCTCCGCACGACGCAGCCTGCCGCTCGAGCGACGAACGCTCTCGATTCATTTGGCAAACGCGATCACCGCGTCGCAGTAGGCCTCCAGGGCCTGTTGCATGGCCTGCCGGTCGGCCTCGGTGGGCGCGCCCTGCCATTCGTAGTGGCCGAGGAGATCCCAGCCGGATTTCTCGGTCTTGGCCTCGAAATCCTTCTGGGCGCCCCCCACCCAACCGTAGGAGCCGAAACGGAACACCTTCTTGTTGGTGACCTTCTTGACCAGCAATTCCTCGATGGTGTGGGCCATGGGCGGAAACATCTTGTATTCGTAGGTGGGCATGCCGAAGATCAACCCGGCGGATTTCCAGGCACTGGCCAGGATGGAACCGATCTCGTCGCCGGGCACCTGGAAGACGTGCACCGGGATATCCCGGTTCCGCAGGACCTCGATCACCAGGTTCAACACCTGTTTGGTGTTGCCGTACATGCTGCTCCAGACCACGGTCACCTCCCGTTCCGCCGGTCCCTTGCTGTATTCGGCGTAGCGTTTGTAATGGTCGATGATCACCGCCGGGTCGTCCCGCCAGATGATGCCGTGGGAGGGGCAGATCACCTGCACGGCCAACCCTTTCAGCTTCTCCAACCCCTTGAGGACAAAGGGAGAAAAGGTGGCGACGATGTTGGCGTAGTAGCGCAGGGCCTCCTGCTCGAAAAACTGATGCTTCTCCTCGGAGATCTGGTCGTCGAAAATCGCGTCCTCGTCGATGCTGCCGTAGGAGCCGAAGGCATCGCAGGAAAAGAGGATGCCCCGCTTGCGCTCGTAGGTCATCATGGTCTCGGGCCAGTGGATATTGGGGGTGTCGAAGAATTGCAGTGCATAGTCGCCGACCTCCAGCACCATGCCGTCGGTGATGGCAATGGCCCGCTCGGGCGGCACCGCGGCAAAGGCCGCCAGCAGAGGAATCGCCTTCTTGGTGCAGTAGATGACCGCCTTGCTGTTCTGGGCGCAGAACTCGCGCAGCCAGCCGGAATGGTCGGGCTCCATGTGATTGATCACCAGGATGTCGATGTCCTCGACGCCCAGCGTCACCCCACCCATCTGGCGGGTGATCTCCTGGGGGAAATTGAAGATGTTCTGGGTCAGATCGATGAGGATGTTCTTCTCGGCCTTGATCAGATAGCCGTTGATGGAAATACCGTGGGGGATCGGCCAGATGCCCTCGAACAGATACTTTTTGTCTTCAATGTTGACCGAAAGACGATAGATGTCGTCGACTACTTTCTTGATATGCATAGCTCACTGCTCCGATTGCAAACGTTGGCACAAGGGTGTCCTCTGCGATGCCTCCCGGGAACCAGGAAGCATCGTAGCATACGCCGGAGACGGGAAAATTTCCAGGCGCAAAATCGGTATCCCGCGCGGGCGGGAGTCCGCTGCCGACATGGGGTTGTCGTTGCTCCCCCCTTGTATTCAATCCATACTCTGCCCCGTCTTCCTCACCCCCAACTCGGTACGGTCCGAGGCTCATCACACTTCATCCCGACAGCCTCCCCGGGGCATCCCTCCAGATCCACCCCGGTCAGCAGATGCCAACGCGGGCCCTGCATGCAGCTCACCCCGATCCGCTCCAACTCGTCGATATTGAACCCTGCCAGCCGGATCCCCTTGATCTCCATCAAGGGCCGCCGGATCAAGAGCGGGTCGGCGAGCATGGCCGCCAGGGCCTGATCCTCGTCCATGGCCGCGATATCGATCTCGCCTGACTTGACCCGCGGCGACACCCCATTGAACCAATGGATCACCGGCAGGGCGCCGAAATAGGAGCGCAATTCCTCTTTGCCGAAGGGATAGGTGAGCAGGTTCTCAATGACCAGCCGGTGGCCGGCGGCAAGGAGAAAGGCCTTTTGCCGGGCATTGCCGGTACAGCCTGGTTTCTCGAAAAAACGGATGGTTACGGTCATGGCGTGCTCCTCCGTAATTGCTCAAGATGCAGGGGCCCGATCCGGGCACCTTGACGAAGCCGGTGCCGGAGAGCGGCGTGGATATCGTCGAGCGCTTCCAGGTCGGCGAGGAGGGCCTCCTCATCGGCGCTCCGTTCATGAAGCGACTGCATGGCCCCGTGGCGCATGCAGAGACGGCGCGGCGCCAGCAGGGCCAACAGGGGGTCATGGGTGGCGGAGAGCACGATCTTCTCTTGCGAGCGCAAAAGGTTGAAGGCCGCTCTCCGATCGATGCCGGCGTTTTCGATCTCGTCGATGAGCACGATCGGCGAACGGCAGACCAGGGCGGTGTCCGCCACCATCAGGGCCCGGGTCTGACCGCCGCTGAGGCTGGTGAGGGCGGTAGTGCCGGCAAAGCGCTCGCCCGACAAGTCGTTCGCCGCCGCGATGGTCTCCTCGACCAGGGTTGCGGCCATGCCCCGGCTCTCCACGTGCAGGTGCAGCAGCTCCTCGACCGTGGCGTCGAGGACAAAGGACATGGTCTGCGACAACTGGGCAATGAGCTGGTCGCCGCCGGTGGCAAACCGCTTCTCGGCCGCGGGTTGACCGTCGACCAGGATCATCCGCCCGCTCGGGGTGTCGCCGGTGGCCAGCCATTCGATGTCGGCCAAGAGCCGGCTCTTGCCCGAGCCGGTGGGGCCGACGATGGCCAGCAGGTCGCCCCGCTGAAGACAAATCCGCCCGACCTGCTCCGACTGGCCCGATTTGTCCCGACCGGCGATGATCTCCAGTCGATCAAGGGAGGCGGGGGAGGCGAGCAGACCACTGAGTTCATCGATCCGCGCCAGCAACCGCTCGATCAAGGCCTCCACCGGCTGCTGACGCAGGGCCGGCCATTGGCCGAGCTTGGCCGGCAGGGTGACCTCTTCGCTCGGATCAACCTCAATCCCAGCCTCCAGCAGCACCGATTCGAGCAGCGGATAGTCGGCCAACAGGGTGGCGAGGCTGGTTTGGGTCAGGATTTCTGGGGTAAGGGGCTGCACGATCACTCTTTTTTCCGATGCGCTTTCGCGGTGTTCTCTCATTGTTGGGGCATTCCATGCACGACAATTCAGCACACGGTGCGGGGAACGCACCGCCGCGCGGTTGCCTTTCAATCGATGCTCAGCTTGCGGAACTGGCCGATCTGGTAGTCCGGCCCAACCCGGGTTTCGCCAAGGCAGTAGGAACAGAGCGCCGCCGGCATGGGGAAACGCAAGCGCAGGTGGTCAAGGGCTTCCTGTAATTCCGGCGCCTCGACAAACAGCCGCGCCAAGGCATGCGCCCCCTGACCGGTCCGGCCGTTGACCTGGATGATCCTGGCGCGGGGGGCCACGCCCTGCACCCGATAGGCAAAGACCTCGCGCTCGGCCTGGGAGACGATGTCGCCCTTGGTGATCACCACCACATCGGCCAGCTTGAGCATGGGGCCGATCTTCTTGGGGGTGTGCAGGCCGCTGACATTGTCGAGGATGCACACCGCCAGCGACCCCTTGAGGTGCGGCGAACAGCGATTGCACAGGCCGGCGCTCTCGATCACGGTCATGGCCAGGTGCCGCTTCACCGACCACTCCAGCACCCGGTCGATGTTGCTGACGAAATAGTGATCCGGGCAGAGCACGCCCGAGAGCCCCTTCTGCACCGCGATTCCCGCCGCCCGGTAGACGGTGTCGTCGTCGGTGACCAGACAGTCGAACTTGACCACCCCGGCCCGGACGCCGTCGGCCGCGATCGCCTCCAGGGTCTTGATCAGCACCGAGGTCTTGCCGCTGGAGGGTGGGCCGGCAACGGTGATCAACTGCATCTGGCCCCGCCCGTGCGGAGGTATTCGGCGGTAAAGGCCGCGCCGGCCTCCTTCTTGACCCGCTCCAGGTCGTGGTTGTAAATGAAATCCCACCCGATCCAAAACAGCTTTTTGCCTGCCGGGACGATATCAATAACCTCGGGATGCGGCGTGGGAAAAAATTGTCGCTACAGTGCTGGTGCAGGGAGCGGCTCATCAAGAATTCGATGACCGGGGCCAGCTCGGCCCGCCGGTTCTTCTTCACCAGCAACTGCACCGGGCTGATCAAGGCCCCTTCCTCGGGAAAGAGGATGTCGATTCGCTCTGTGGCCTTGATCTTCTGGGCGAAAAACCAGGGCATGATGAAAAAAGGCGGGGTTTCGGGGGCGTGGGTGTCGATCATCTTGACCATCTGCGCGGGATGCAGGCCGCCGCAGACGTTGGCCGCCAGCCGCGGCATGGCCTCCTTGCCAAAGAGGCGGAAGAAGGGCACGAGCACGCCGGAACAGAAAAAACTGTCCTGACCGCGCATGATGATCGCTTTGCGGTAGCGAGGATCGAGGAGCTCCCCCCAGGAGACCGGCGGCGGCAGCTCTGGCTGGACGTCCTTGACGTGGACCACCACCAGGGCGTTGGCGCAGAACAGGGTGAAATGGCCGCGCGGGTCGGCAAGGCCGATCTCGGCCATGCGCGGGGCCATTGGCCCGTTGACGCTGACGAAGTGGCCCGGCAGCACGAACCGTTCCAGGAAGCGATGATGATAGAAGGCGTTGATGTCCGAACTGAGGATAAGATCGGGCAGTTCGTCCACCGATTCCACCGAGCCGACATAGGGGGAGAAGGAGAGCTCGTGGTTGACGTTGCCCTCGGCCATATAGGTCAGTGGCGTGTCGCTGGCGGCCAGTTGCTCGGCAAAGCCCTGCAGGGCCCGATCGAGCGAGACCTTCAAGCCGCAGGGCAGCAGGGCCAGCAGGGTCGGCTTGACCGCCCGGCCATCGACCGATGCGGCCAGGTCGGACGGGTCGGTGGGGGTGGCGCCCGCGGCCTGGCAGCGGTCGAGGAAGATACCGACGTCGATGTGCTTACACTTGAGCAGGGTACGCAGTTTGAGGAAAGGCCCCAGCTTGTCGCGAACCTGCGGGTTGTCGAAATCGTGAAAGCCGAAGCTCCGGAACACCGGCAGGGTCTCCGGATAACGATCAAGGCACTCCTTGACGGAGAGATCGAGGTGGATCAATGGCATCGGATGTGCTGCTCCTGTGCTGTTGTGCTTGTGTTTCTGTCCACACAAGATGAAGAATCTCGGGATTTCTTCCTGACGGTCGCAATGACAGGACAGGAACGTGCCTCAAGCGGATGCAGGTTGCCCGGAAAAAAATGGGGCACCGGTCCCCACGGCCGGAGAGTGATCCGGCCCGAAACCCTGTGCCCCAAGCGGCGAGAGGAACGGTTGCCAGGGATCAATCAACCGCAGCCATTGCCGCCACCCGCGCAGGCGCCTTTGGAAGAGCATTTGCGCATCCGCCCCTGCAGGCCGGTCAACCCCTTGCCGGTGTAGACCGCCTCCAAGCCGCGTTCGATAAACCCGGCCATGGTCACTGGCTTGATGCCCCGTTTGGCGAGCATCTCCTTGGGCGAATCGCCGAGGTCGTTGACCAGGATGGCCCGGCAGTCGGCCAGAATCCGGCTGATGTTGAGCCAGCGCTGGCTGCCGCCGCCGGCGGGCGGGGCCTGACGGTCCTCGATATGGCGATAGCCGCCCTGGCCGTCCTCACCCCAGATCTGAAAGCGGCTCGCCTCGCCCAGATGCTGGTTGACCAGCACCCCCTCCAGGGTCGCCACGGCGACATAGGGGCGAACCGCCTCTTCCGGCTTGGGCAACTGAGCGCAGGCGCTGAGGCAGCCGCGCATCTCGTCGGTGCGGTCCTGGTCGAGCAGACCGACGGCGTCGGCCCGGCAACGGGTGCAGTGGCGCATCTGCGGCAGAAACTGCTCGGCCTCGTTGCGAATCCGATCCATCATCTCCTTGCCCGGCTCGACGATGTGCTCAAAGGCGGTGTCGGCATTGGGGAACATGGCCATGCAGTTGAGCAGATCCACCCCCAGTTCCTTCATGGTCGCGGCCACGGTGGTGACGTGGTGGTCGTTGATGCCCGGGATGACGATGGTGTTGATCTTGACCGTGATGCCGTGCTGCTTGAGCAGGGCGATCGCCTGCAACTGGCGGGCGAGCAGCAGTTCCGCCCCCTGCTTGCCCCGGTAGAGCACCTTGCCGTCGCGGACCCAGGCATAGATGTGCTGCGAAATCTCCGGATCGACGGCGTTGATGGTGATGGTGACGTGGGAGACGCCGATCTCGGCCAGCTCCGGTACATGGGGCGCCAGGTTCATGCCGTTGGAGGAGAGACAGAGGATGGTGTCCGGATAGTGGGTACGGATCAGGCGCATGGTCTCCAGGGTCTCCTCGGCGTTGGCAAAGGGGTCGCCCGGTCCGGCGATGCCGGCCACCGAGATGCGCGGTTCCTTCTCCAGGACCTTGCCCATGTAGACCAGGGCCTGCTCGGGGCTGAGCAGGGTGGAGGTGACGCCGGGCCTGGATTCGTTGACGCAGTCGTACTTGCGGTTGCAGTAATTGCACTGGATGTTGCATTTCGGGGCAACCGGCAGATGGACCCGGCCGTACTGGCCCTTGGCCTTGACGTTAAAGCAGGGATGGCGATTGAAATCTTTTTCGTTCAACATAACGGGCTCCTTTGCCGTAAAAGCTCACATATAGAAATAGCCGACCGGGGAATCGTCCTGTTTTTTCTCGATCATGGCGTTGGCCACGGTATCGAACAACTGCTGGGCCCCGGCATAGCCGAGGTGGAGGATGCGCTGGCCGCCGATCCGATCATGGATGGGAAAACCGACCCGGATGAGCGGAATGTTCAATTTTTTCGCCAGGGGATACCCCTTGGAATGACCGACCACCAGATCCAGGTCAAGCTGCTCCGCCATCTCGCTGATCTCCCAGAAATCCATGCCCTCGAAGACCTGCGGCTGCTCGGCCAGGGTGTCGCCGGTGACGGCGGCGATGGCCGCCTTGAGCCGGCCCGAGGTCCCGCCCGAGGCGCACAGCACCGGTTGGACGCCGATCTCGGTGAGGAAGGAGCACAGGCCGACGACCAGATCCTCTTCGCCGTAGACCACGGCCCGTTTGCCGAAGACATACTTGTGACCGTCGACGTAGGCGTCGACCAGCCGGCCGCGCTCTTTGGCGTATTTCTCGGGCATCGGCCGACCGCTGACGCTTGCCAGCAGATTGAAGAAGACGTCGGTCTCGCGGATACCGATCGGCATGCCGATCCGGTGCAGGGGGATGCTGAATTTTTCACCGAGGACGTCGCCGCCGGTGCTTGCCGCACCCAGCGTCGGCCCGAATTCGATAGTCGCCCGGGAGCGGCCCATGGCCTTGATCGCCGCTATCGGGGTGCCGCCGCCCTGGATCTTCTCGTATTCCAGGAGGGCCGGGCCGTCCATGGTCTCGGACAGGTCGGGCAGCAGGGTGCAGCCGAGGCCGAAGTCAGCCATGATCTCATGGAGCAGGCGGTAATCGGCCGAACTGACGAAGCCGGGCAGAAGGTTGATGGTCTCGGTGCGCGGTCCGCCCTCGCTCAGTTGGGCCACGACCTCACGGATGGCGGCGTGGAAGCCCTCCATGTGGGTGCCCGAATAGCTGGGGGTGGAGACGTTGACCAAGGTGGGCAGGCCGACCGAGCCCTTGGTGTCCTCGGCATACTGCCGCAGGTACATGGCCACGTCGTCGCCGATGGTCTCGGTCAGGCAGGTGGTGGCGATGCCGATCAGGTGCGGCCGGTATTTGGCGGCGACATTGGTCAGGCCGAGCTTGAGGTTGGGACCGCCGCCGTAGACCGCGTGCTTCTCGGACAGGGAGGAGGAGGCGATATCGATGGGCTCGTTGTAGTGGCTGATGATGTAGCGCCGCATGTAGGTGGCGCAGCCCTGGGAGCCGTGCAGGTAGGGCACCGCGCCTTCGATGCCCTTGAAGGCCAGGCAGGCGCCGAGCGGCTTGCACAGCTTGCAGGCGTTAGTGGTTGAGATGGAGTTGGGCCGTTTGGGTTTGGTAAATTTAGGCGGATTCGTGCTCATGGCGTTTTCCTTTGTCTCCTGGACGTTGCGCTGTCATCTCGACCATGGGGAGAGATCTCTGCTCGTGCACTCCGGAGATTTCTCCCTCCGGTCGAAATGACAGGCCGGGAAGGTTTGATGCAGATCGTTTCGGCGCTTTCCCATCGGTCAGCACGAACGGTCGATTGTTTTCTTGCGCGGCACAAACTGCCAGACCGGGCTCATCACCGAGGAGTAGACCTCCTGGGCGAAGTTGAGCATACCCTCGAAACCGGCCAGGGCCTCTTTGCGCTCGTGGTTGTGGTCGCAGAAACCGATGCCCAGTTTGTAGGCAATCGGCCGTTCCTTGACCCCGCCGACAAAGATGTCCACCTCTTTTTCGGTGAGAAAGGAGGTCAGCTCCAGGGGGTTGGAGTCGTCGACGATGATGGTGCCGGGATCGGTGATCGCCTCCAGTTCGATGTAATCTTCCTTGGTGCCGGTCTGCGAGCCGACCATCACCACCTGCATGTCGATGAGGCGGAAGGCCTTGACCAAGGAAAACGCCTTGAACGAGCCGCCGACATAGATGGCTGCCTTCTTGCCGCTCAGGGCCTTGCGGTAGGGTTCCAGGGCCACGGCCAGTTTTTTCACCTCTTCCTCGACGATTTTTTTGGTGCGCTCCAGCATCTCGGGGTCCTTGAAGAAGCGGGCGATGTCGTAGAGGGCCTCGGCCATGTCCTCGATGCCGAAGTAAGAGACGCGGATCGAGGGAATCCCGTATTTTTCCTCCATCATGTTGGCCAGTTGCATGGTCGAACCGGAGCACTGCACCACGTTGAGGGCAGCGCCGTGGGCGCGCTGGATGTCGGCTACCCGGCCATCGCCGGTGATGTTGGCCACCACCTCGATGCCCATGCGCTGGTAGTACTCGCGGATCATCCAAATCTCGCCGGCCAGGTTGAAGTCGCCGAGGATGTTGAGGGAATACTTGGAGATGGAGCTGGTGTCGCCGGTGCCGATCAGGCGGAAGAGGGCGTCGCAGGCGGCCTGATAGCCGGCCCGCTTGTTGCCCTTGAAGCCCTCGGATTTGACCGGGATCACCGGAATGTGGCACTCGGCCTCGATCTGGCGGCAGACCGCTTCCAGGTCGTCGCCGATGATGCCGACGATGCAGGTCGAATAGACAAAGGCCGCCTTGGGCGCATGGCGCTCGATCAACTCGCGCAGGGCCGCGGCCAGCTTTTTCTCACCGCCGAAGATGACATCGGTTTCCTGGAGGTCGGTGGAGAAGGAAAGGCGGTGCAGTTCGGGGCCGGAAGAGAGGGCGCCGCGGATGTCCCAGGTGTAGACCGCGCAGCCGATGGGACCGTGCACTAGGTGGAGGGCGTCGGCAATGGGGTAGAGGACCACCCGCGAACCGCAGAAGACGCAGGCCCGCTGGCTGACCGCGCCTGCCAGGCTGTCCTTGTTGCAGACGATGTCAAAAGGCGCCTCGCCCTTGATGTGAATCTGATTTTCCCGCTCTTTGAATGCTATGGCTTCCATGGGCTTCTCTCCCTGGGGATAGTGGCTTGTTTACCCTTCCCTAGCTCAAGATGCGTGCCAGCCGGATTTTATTCTATTTTATATATTTATTCCGATATGTTATCAGAATAATCGCAGGAAAATGAGGCAAGGGACGCGACATGGTTTTTGTCGAGGGTTGCACCAAAGTGAAGAGCGAGAGACAAAATTGTCGATCTTTGGCGAGTTGCGCTCCTTTTGTTGGTTCGGACACGATGCATGCTCCATCGCAAAAGACCGGTCTTCAGAGGAGCGAGTCCGCGGCGTGATCGGGATTGAGGGAGGAAGAAGACGCGTGGTTGCCAAAGAAGGGTGCGGCGGTCATACGGGTGCACTACCGTCGGGGGTGATGCGGCGTTGCGAGACTCTGGGTGCCAAGCACCGTGAAGATCAGGAGGCTATCGTCGGCCGGAGGGATCGCCCTCCTCTCTCTGGAGGCAGGGCTGAAACGGGGAGCGGGAAAAAAACAAGCCGCCCCTCGACAGACCGGGGCGTGCTCAAGAGAAAATGGGGCTTGGAGGACAACGCTCTTCGTTGTCCTCCAAGCCCCGAGGGAGGGGTCACGATCCTTGCAACTCCCACTCGCCGTACGAATTCCGGCAGGCCGTGCTGTAGGTTCGTTGCGGTTTGCCGTCGATCACCGCGTTGATTTCCGCCCGCCGACAGACCTGCTGGGTGCTGGAGTTCTGGTATGCGGGTTGGGGGGTGACCGCATACCGGTTGCCGGAATCGGGATTCACCCACGATGACCGTTGATTCGAGGGCCCGCTTTCATAGACGTTGTTGAGCCGGGACCGATCATACTTGTCCATTTCGTTGCCGATGATATATCCTAGCCCCGCGCCCACCGCCGCACCGATCAAGGTGGCGCCGGTACTGTGACCGATCGCCTGCCCGATGAGCGCGCCACCGGCAGCACCGCCAAGCGCCCCGGTCTGGCCCTTGGTGGCACAGGAGGAGAGGAAAAAGAGAAAAAGCAGGGCAAGAATGACACTCACATGTTTCATAGTCTGTATCCTTTGTTGATAGATAGCCAGTGTTAACGTTCAATTACCAGTTGGGCGGATAATCACAGGGGCCGGTCGTGTATTCTTTCAGGGGTTGACCGTAGCGGTCAAACACGGTTCTGCCGTATCCGTCCAGAACGTATCGTTCCCACCGGCACATTTCAAGGGCCACCCGAGGCTGGTAGGCGTAGCCGACCGGTTGGGGATCAACATACACCACGTGCCGCGGCGGCGGTGGTGGCGGCTGGAGAGCGGTTGCCACGATCGCCGTGCCAAGCACAAGACCGCCCAACCCCCAAAGCCAGGCGTCTCCGCCGTGATGCCCATGATGATGGCGATATGCCGGCGCCCCGTGCCAACTCCATCCCGCTGCGGGGACCAACGGTACGGCCAGGACAGCCACCACAAGGACAACGACCCATTTCTTTACCATTTGATTTTCCTCCTGTCACCACAGGACATGTGTACTGTTATTGTCGCCCGGCCGCGGCCTCGCATCAGGTCAAACCGGGAGACGGAATACCCGACCGCATGTCTTCCAGCATTTGCCATGCCAGTCTTCAACGCCGCGAACCGGACCTCTCCCAGGTTTTTAAGCCGTACACCCGCAAGCCATCAACTGCCCATAAAATTTTTTGGGAGAAAGGGTTCATGGGGAAAACGATTATTGCGAAACAAGACAAGTCTGCCGAGTCTTTTTTCCCGGCGATTGCTTGCGCGGATATTTTTTACCCATCGTGTCCGGCAGCGCCTCCAAACGAGTTGTTTCATAATCATTTAAAATAACGAAACAAGAGGCGACCAACCCCTTGCCGTCCTCAAGTCGGACGCTGCACAGCGACCTGAACCGGATATTTTCTATACAGATTCTGCACCCATGGCCTTACCAGCGGTCGTGATGCCAGTGATGATGCCGATGGTGCGGGCGACGAGACTCATAATAGACCGGCGGCGGGTGATGGCGATACCAGCCCCTTGGCGGATAATACGGACGCTCCCGATACCATCCGTAGTCAGGCGGCGGCGGAGGCCGGTAGCGCACATGGCGGGGATAATCGCCATAGGGCGCAAACACCCCGCCCACATTGAAGCCCACATACAGACGGTCGGCCCGGGCCTGGGCCGGCAGGCCAGTCATGGTCATCAGGGCCAGCATAAGCACGCTGCCGGCAACAATCATTTTGTTCTTCATTTTCGTTCTCCTCAAAGATTGACGTCTCCGGTTGTTGCCTTCAACAACCTTCCTCCGCTTTTTTGTTGACCGCATGCAGACGAATCCAGTCGTCAGCCTGCAGATCCTGTCGCGCCGAACACCGCAGGATCACCCTCCCCTCTTTTGCCGACAGCACCTGACAGGCGTCAGTACGTGCCGGGGTTTCCGGGACGACCAGCAGGGTCAGCACGGCCACCAGACTCAAAACCTTTTTTTTGCCCATCGAGCATCTCTCCCCTACCAAGGTCTGTCGGCACACCTGCCGCTCTTTTGCCTCCACTCTACGCCTCCCCCGACAGAGTGTCAGTGGACATCGGGTGGTTTGGCGCCCGACACCGGGCCATGTCGGGTCCATGTCGGCTCGACTCATCCACTCGAAATAATGTGTAAATCTGCAAGCAATCCTTTTGCGGCGCGAAAACATGGCTCCTCAAGGAGCAAGATCAACCGGCGGGAAAAAAGCCATGCGCCATGTTTTCCGCCTTTTCTCCCGGCCGGATGGCCAAGAGCCTTCCCTAACAAGGGAATGATGTGGTAAGGGGAAGGGAATACTGAAGAAGATTTCTATTTGGTGGACAGACTCAACGGAGAGAACAGCGGTGAAAACCAAGCAGGCGGATCGATTCATCTATATTGTCGGCGAACAACAGAACGGCATCATTGCGGAAAATCCGGAAGTGCTTGCCTTTACCCGTGATTCCATGCAGCAGATCGAGACCAGGGAACTGGCCATGGTGATCGCCAATGTCTTTGCCAGGGGACAGTATTTCCCCGGCCCCGACGGCGCCCTCACCTCGGTGCTCCATGAATTCGTCGCCAGATCCGAACGCTACCAGCGCGTGAAACCCAAGCTGAACAAGGGACGCTGCACCGTGGTCACCGCCTTCAAGCGGCTGGACGGCGAGATATCGGTCAAGGTGATTGCCGTTATCCCCGTGCAACCGGGTGGCCTCAACATCCAGGAACCGGAGGGATTTCATGCCTTGCTGATCGCCTCCCTGCCCGGCTTTCAGGATGTCTTGACCGAAGAAGCCTATGCCCCTGATTCCAAGCTGATCGGGATCATCAAGGAAGCGACCTTGCACCACATCCACGGCCAACTGCAGTGAACCGGCCGTCCTTCCCCCCGGCTCCTCTCCCTTGGGCGCACCGCTGGGAAAAAGCCCCTTGGAGTGGCATCCTGCCGCGCTGGTGCTTATTATCAGCGATACGAGCCGCACTTTTGCCGAACAGGACACCTTCATGAGCAACAACATGGAAAATAAACACAAATTCAATGTGATTTTTGCCATTTTCGCCGCCTTCAGCATCCTCATCATCCACGAAATCTGGGTCGAGCAGCAGAGCATCACCGCCGTGCCCTACAGCGAGCTGGAAAACCTGCTCCAGCAAGGCAAGGTGGCGGAGCTGTCCATCCGGGAAAAATACATTGTCGGCGAACTCAAGGAGCCGGAAAACGGCAAGAAGATCATTGTCGCCAACCGGGTTGAACCCGGTCTGGCCGAGCATCTGTCCAAATACAACGTGCCCTATACCCAGGTCTACGAAAGCAAATTCCTGGTGACCCTGCTCTCCTGGATCGTCCCGGCCCTGGTGTTTTTCGGCATCTGGATGCTGATCTTCCGTAAATTTGCCGACAAGCAGGGGCTGGGCGGCGGTTTCATGAACATCGGCAAATCCAAGGCCAAGGTCTATGTGGAGCACCAGACCGGGGTCACCTTCGAGGACGTGGCCGGGGTGGACGAAAGCAAGGCGGAGCTGCAGGAGATCGTCGATTTTCTCAAGGCCCCCGAAGACTACGGCAAACTGGGGGCGCGGATGCCCAAAGGCGTGCTCCTGGTCGGCCCCCCCGGCACCGGCAAGACCCTGCTGGCACGGGCGGTGGCCGGTGAGGCCGGCGTCCCCTTCTTTTCGATCAGCGGCTCGGAATTTGTCGAGATGTTTGTCGGCGTGGGCGCGGCCCGGGTCCGCGATCTTTTTGAGCAGGCACGGAAATCGGCGCCGGCGATCATCTTCATCGACGAGCTCGACGCCCTCGGCCGGGCCCGCACCGCCGCCGGCCTGGGCGGCAACGACGAGCGCGAGCAGACCCTCAACCAGTTGCTGGTAGAGTTGGACGGTTTCGATCCCTCCAGCGGCCTGGTGCTGCTGGCCGCCACCAACCGGCCGGAGATCCTCGATCCCGCCCTGCTCCGCGCCGGCCGTTTCGATCGCCAGGTCCTGGTCGATCGGCCCGACAAGCTGGGCCGCATCGCCATTCTCAAGGTCCACATGAAAAAGATCCAGATGGGTTTGGATGTCGACCCCGGTCAGGTGGCAGATCTGACCACCGGTTTTTCCGGGGCCGACCTGGCCAACCTGGTCAACGAGGCCGCCCTGCTGGCCACCCGGCGCCAGGCTGCGGAGGTCTGCATGGAAGACTTCACCCAGGCCATTGAGCGGATCGTTGCCGGTCTGGAAAAGAAAAACCGGCTGCTCAATCCCCGTGAGCGGGAGATCGTCGCCTACCACGAGGTCGGCCATGCCCTGACCGCCCTGTCCCTGCCCGGCAGCGATCCGGTCTACAAAATCTCCATCATCCCCCGGGGGATAGGCGCCCTGGGCTACACCTTGCAACGGCCGACCGAGGACCGCTTCCTCATGACCAAAGAGGAACTGGAGCACAAAATCGCCGTGCTCCTCGGCGGCCGGGCGGCGGAGAAACTGATCTTCAACCACCTCTCCACCGGCGCCGCCGACGACATCGCCCGGGCCACGGACATTGCCCGCAACATGGTCACCCGCTACGGCATGGACCCGGCCATCGGCTTTGTCGTCTACGAGGATAATCAGCCGACCCTTCTCGGCCAGCACGGCCACGGGGTCAATGGCTGCCAGATCAGTGACGGCACGGCCCAGCAGATCGATGTCTCGGTGCGCAAGATCATCGACGACACCTTTGCCCGGACCTACCGCATCCTGGAGAGCAACCGCCCGATCCTGGAACGGTGCGCCAAGACCCTGCT
>JGI24731J21663_1000452_pt1 | contig 43731 bp, 42 predicted proteins | sample EPASupsiteHSE605_FD_21663 | JGI IMG/M metagenome (IMG submission 21663) | reverse complement strand
AAAGGCATAGTGGCTTTGAACGAAGTGAAAGCCAGCGTCTTTAGGCGCTGGCCGGTAACAGAGGCTTATAGCCTCAGAGCAAACCACCCGTTAGACGGGTGATGCTGATTTTAGTATTTTAATATAACTATTTGTAAAATAGTTCCTAGCGTAAATATAAAAGCTTGTATAAACTTATTTCCATGCTACAATACTAAAAGGTATTATAAATGATATCAAAGATATTGCTTCCTTGGATAATAAAACAGCATAATTATAGCTGACGGTTTCCCTGGAAGAAAGGAGAATCATCTATTGAAGATCGCAGTTTATCCAGGCAGTTTTGATCCGGTGACAAATGGTCACGTGGATATCCTTGAACGCACCAGCCGTATATTTGACAAGACTATTGTTGCTGTGGTGCATAATGTTTATAAGCAGCCTCTATTTACCCTCGAAGAAAGAGTTAGTTTAATAAGAGAGACAACCAAACATCTGGGTAATATTGAAGTGGAGTCTTTTTGTGGCCTGTTAGTCGATTACCTCAAAGAGAAAAGAGTTAATATAATAATAAGGGGCTTGAGGTCATTAACCGATTATGAATACGAATCGACTATGTCGATGATAAATAAAAAGTTGCTCCCTGATGCTGATACTGTGTTTATAATGTCCGACAGCAATTATACATGTGTTAGTTCCAGCGGGGTCAAAGAAGCGGCCTTGCTAGGAGGAGATGTCAGTAGTATGGTTCCTGATGTAGTTACCGCTGCGCTCCGGCAAAAGCTGCTGCAACTACAAATGCACAAATAACAAAGCAACGAGACTGTCTACCTGAATCATAATGACAGTCTTGTTTTTTCTTGGGTGGAGACTTGTGCCAAGGGCAGTATTTATTTATTTCTTCATTTAAACTCCTCTGAGCAAGATCCTGGATCGCTCTGCCCGAGTTAGGCGGCAATACCTCACTCAACCTTCCAAGTAAAACCCTATTTCCCAAAGATAATACCTGAACCCTCTGATATGCAGCCTAACTCTGGATAAAATATGTTGAGCCAGATGAGAATACAGCTTTATTAACAGTTCGCGATGAGTGGTTTTGGGTTATAATAACTGTAAATATATCGAGGAAGGATTAACTGATGAAGAAAAGCGATTATCTTATAAAAATTGTTGATCAAGGCAACAACATACGATTATACTTGGCCCGTACCACTTCCCTGGCAGAAGAGGCCCATCAGCGCCATGGTACTTCTGCCACCGCCTCTGCAGCCCTAGGAAGGGTAATGACGGCCGCTGTAATGATGGCTAGTGATCTCAAGGGCGAAGAGGATATTTTAACCCTACGGATTAGTGGCGATGGACCAGTTGGAATCGTCTTGGCTACGGCAGATTCACAGGGAGGGGTGCGTGGGCTCGTTTCCAATCCTTGGGCTGATTTGCCATCCAGTACTCCCGGTAAGCTGGCTGTAGGAGAACTGGTTGGTAAGGATGGTTACCTGGAAGTAATTAAAGATATGGGACTTAAACAACCATTTACAGGAAGATCAGCTCTGATCAGCGGAGAAATTGCTGAAGATATAGCCCACTACTACTTGGTCTCAGAACAGATACCATCATTGATATCCCTAGGGGTTCTGGTTAGACCTGATTTAAGTATTCAAGCGGCTGGAGGTTTATTTGTCCAGGCTATGCCAGGAGCCAACGATGAGTCATTAGAAATCATCGAGAAAAATATTTTAGCATTGGGGAGCATCAGCAGTTTGATTAACAAGTACGATAATTTGGAAGATATTGTTTCGCTTATTATGCAAGACTTGGAATATAAAATAGTAGGTAAGCAGGAATTGAGTTTTAGCTGCAAATGCAGTCGAGAGAGATTGTTAGGGGTATTAAGTGGGCTTCGCATGGAGGAAATGAAAGATACAGAAGGCGGCGATATTGAGGTAGAATGCAACTTCTGTCGTGAAAATTATCGGTATACACCCCAAGAAATAGAGGGTATAAAAAACAGCAAGCCTTAGAAATTAATCTAAGGCTCGACTTGATCTAATTCCGAAAGCTTAAAGGGCTCTTTGTACTTTACCTGAACGTAAACAGCGAGTACACACATATAACTTCGTGGGTGTTTGTTCCAAAATTACTTTAACTCGTTGCACATTGGGCTTCCATTGCCGGTTGGTTCTTATATGGGAATGGCTATACTTCTTGCCAAAAGTCACGCCTTTTCCGCAAATTTCACATTTTGCCACTATTTTGCCCCCTCTCTATAACAGATGCACTTAAACATTCTAACAAAAAGTATTGGAAAGGGCAAGAAGAAGGAATAAATAATAAGTTGTAGAATTATGATTATGTTAGATAGGAGGAAAGTGGATGTATAAAATAAGGAGCAATGATCTGGGGGATATCACCGTCACTCGTGAACTGGTTGAGACCTTAGCAGGATTGGCGGCTCTGGATTGTTATGGACTGGTAGGTATGGTTCCTCAGAATATTCAAAGTGGTATCATCAATATTCTGGGCATAGATTCCATTCGCAAAGGGGTGCAGGTTAGCAGCACTGAGAATGGACTGGTAATTGATGTGTATGTTATCGTAGGTTACGGTATCAAAATTACAGAAGTGGCATCCAATGTTATGCAGCAGGTAACCTATGTTTTAGAAAATAATGCCGAGCTCCCTGTAGCCAGCGTTAATGTAAATGTTAAAGGAGTTAAGGTGCTTAGAGACATATAGCGGGGAGGATAAACAGGTTGAGTTTGAACACTATAAATGGTAATGATTGGGCTAGAAGCGTAAAAGCTGGTTGTATAAAGTTAGAGCATAATCGCGATCAGGTTGACTTGTTGAATGTATTCCCAGTGCCTGATGGAGATACTGGCACCAACATGTATTTGACCCTGCTGGCGGCTGCCAAAGAGGGAGAAAAGAATAATCAGGAAACGTTGGGTAAGGTTGCCAAGGCTATTTCTTTAGGTTCGCTAATGGGAGCCAGAGGCAACTCGGGCGTAATCATGTCTCAAATATTTCGCGGTATAGCCAAAATCATGGAAGGCAAAAAAGAAGCTAGCGCAGTAGAGCTGGCTCAGGCGTTCCGGGCTGGTTCGGATACAGCTTACAAGGCGGTTATGAAACCTGTGGAAGGAACTATATTAACAATTATCCGCGAGATAGCACGGGTTTGCGAAAAGGAAGCTCAGGAGGGCAATGATATTCTGGGCTCTTTATTAGCTGGAGTCGAACAGGGTTATAAAACCCTGGAAAAAACTCCGACCATGCTCCCCATCCTTAAGGAGGCTGGAGTAGTTGATGCCGGAGGGCGGGGTTTATTATTCTTTTTAGAAGGCTTTATTGAGGGATTAGCTCAAGACAAAGAAATAGCCCTGGATACATATAAAGAGAGAATCATCCCGGCTCGGGATGATAAAGCTCAACTGGATATGCTTGAATTGACCTTTAATTATTGTACTGAAGTGCTGATTAAAGGTCAGAATCTTGATACCGGTGATATCAGCGATCATCTAAACCCACTGGGTGATTCCATGTTAGTGGTAGGGGATGATGATATGGTAAAGGTACATATTCATTCCAATCATCCGGGCAAGGTCTTGGAAACGTGTCTGCAATTCGGGAGCTTAAGTGACATAAAAGTCAACAATATGTTGGAAGAGGTACATGAACAACGCAATCTTTGGGAAGAAGTAAAAGCCCAGAAAGCTAGAAAGATAGGCCTTGTAGCGGTAGCCGTCGGAGATGGAATCATAAGAATGCTAAAGAGCCTGGGTGTTGATGAGGTAGTGCAGGGAGGACAGAGCATGAACCCCAGTACACAAGACCTATTAAATGCATGCCAAGAGGTGGATGCAGAACAGATAATAATTCTGCCGAATAATGGCAATATTATTATGGCGGCAGAGCAGGTTAAGCATCTATGTGAAAAGCAAGTGGAGATAGTGCCAACACGGTCTATAATGCAGGCTATAAGTGCTTTAATCGCTTATAACAGTGAGGGAAACTTAGAACAGGTGGTAAGTGCCATGAACCAGGAATTTCAAAGCATTGCCTACGCTGAAGTGACCTATGCGGTTAGAGATTCCAGTGTTAATGGATTGGACATAAAAGAAGGGGACATCATAGGTATCATTAATGGTAAAATAAGTATCCAAGGCCCAGCGGTCCCGACTATGGTTTTGGATTTGCTGGAGAAAATGCAGGCTCAGGATTGTGAACTGTTAACCCTGTTTTATGGGGAGGACATTCAAGAACATGATGCTATGCTATTAAAGGGTAGAATTATGGGCAAATACCCCGACAGTGAGGTGGAAATGCACTATGGAGGGCAGCCTCATTATAGCTATTTATTGTCAGTGGAATAAGGGCTGGTAGTAGGATTCCTGATTGGGAGGGAATAATGGACAGATTGTCGGAAGGAGTACAGTTTGTTAAAGGGGTGGGTCCCCAGCGCTGCAAACTGCTCCACAAATTGGAGATTCAGACTGTATTCGACCTACTGTGGAATGTACCCCGTGCTTACTTCAATCGTAATAATGTAACCAAGATTGCAGCCCTGTCTGACGGTATGATTACCAGTATACGCGGAAGCGTTGCTGCTGCAAATCTCACCCGCACCAGACGGGGTTTTCATATATTGAAGGCCATGATTGAAGACGATTCAGGAATGATTACAGCTGTCTGGTTTAATCAGCCCTTCCTGGCCCGAAACTTGAAAAATGGACAAGAAGTGTTCTTAAGTGGTAAAGCGAAAAACGGATATGGAACCAACGAGTTCAATGTTGCAGAGTACGAACTGATTGAAGATGAAGATACTTACTCTCCGGTAGTACCAGTATATACTCTTACCGAAGGTTTAAATCAAAAAAGCATGCGTAAAATAATACTTAACACTCTAGATAATTATTTGCAGTATTACCCAGATATTTTGGATGAGCAAACTAGAAAGCACTACCATCTTTGTGATATACAAATAGCCATTCGTAATATGCATTTTCCCAGTTCAGGGGAAACCTTTGTAGAGGCCCGCCGAAGGCTGGCATTCGAGGAATTATTGTTATTCAAGCTGAGCCTTATAACCGAAGGGGACAGCCTTAACCTTGCGCGGATCGGGATAGTACACCGGCCTAAGAATGATCTGGCAGCCCGGATTAATCATAACCTGCCCTTCAAACTTACTCAAGCCCAACAACAGTCTTTAAATGAAATACTTCGCGACATGGAATCACCACTTGCCATGAATCGTTTACTGCAGGGAGACGTAGGCTCCGGTAAAACTGTTGTAGCCGCTCTAGCTATGGCTCAGGCAGTTGCCAGCGGATACCAGGCGGCAATTATGGTACCCACCGAGATATTGGCTGAACAGCACTATATCTCGGTAAGCAAATATTTTTCTAATACGGATATAGTGATAGCACGCTTAACCGGCGCAGTGAGCACGGGTGAACGGAGGGCTGTTCTGGAAGCGCTCGCTGTGGGTGAGATAAATATACTGGTTGGAACGCATGCAATAATACAGACAGGAGTTGAGTTCAAGAATCTGGGCTTGGCAATTGTTGATGAACAACACCGCTTTGGCGTTCGCCAAAGGGCAGAGCTGGGTAATAAAGGAATAACACCGGATGTACTGGTAATGACAGCCACTCCCATACCACGGACCCTGGCATTGACACTTTATGGAGACCTTAATGTATCCACTATAAACGAACTGCCTCCGGGTCGCAGGGCCGTGAAAACTGCCTACATACCAAGAGCATCCCGCTCTAAAGCTTACCGCTTTATCCATGCCGAAATTAAAAAGGGAGCTCAGGCGTATATAATCTGTCCATTAATTGAAGAGTCCGAGAATCAGGATTTGCAAGCGGCAGTAACCCTCCACGAAGAACTGAAAAACAGCCTCTTTCCTGACCTTAAAGTAGGTTTGTTACATGGCCGGATGAAATCCAGTGAAAAAGAATACACTATGAGTCTTTTTAAAAATGGAGAAATAGATGTGCTGGTTACTACTACCGTCGTAGAAGTAGGTGTAGATATAAGCAATGCTTGTCTGATGCTTATTGAACATGCTGAACGTTTCGGCTTGTCCCAGCTTCATCAACTGCGAGGGCGGGTGGGCAGAGGGTCACGGCAATCGTATTGTATTCTGGTGGGAGAACCCAGAACCGAGGAAGCTTTAAGGCGTCTGGAGGCTATGGAGAAGACCAGCAACGGCTTTGAACTTGCCAATGAGGATCTCTTGATCAGAGGTCCGGGAGATTTCTGGGGAGTTAAACAGCACGGCCTCAATGAACTGAAAGTAGCCAATTTGATAAAAGATGGGAAGATAATAATCGAGTCCTCAAAGGTTGCCGCTGCTTTCAGTCCTCAACAGATAAAAGACAATAATATCAACGGTTATATTGCCAGAAAGTTTAAGAAATTTGCAGAAATCGCCATGAACTAGTTCGCCGGGGAACAAACAAGAAATACCATAGCCGCTGATATCGCTGATTTATATGATTATCGCAGATATTTTATAGTTTTATATTAAAGGAAAAAGTTATTAATATTAAAAAAAAATCTGCGATAATCCGCGCCCGAAGGGTCTGCGTGATCAGCGTCTATCGTTTCCCTTTGTTTCACTTCATCTTCAACTACGAAATTTAAGTTAAATAAAAATAAAAAAAATGCTCATTATAATACTGCCAGCTAAAACAGCGACAGTATTTTTTATTGGTTAAATCTATGGAGAATTATAAAGACCAAAAAATTTTGGCAAAGGAGATGATGACTTGGATAATAAAACCGTTCTCATTACCGACAGCACTTATAAGGAAGATAGCACAAAAAGTACCAGTATTGAGAAATTAAAATTCGAAATAGGGCAGGAAATGGGGATTAAGCCCAAAGCAAAAATTAAAAAGACTTGAAATATCTACTAGCATATAAGTTTCGACAGGGGAAACAATAAGACTACACAAGATAAAAGGAGGTGAATTTTAAATGGCAAGAAGCAACAAGCTTTTGGTTCCTCAGGCTAGAGCTGCTATGGATTCTTTCAAAATGGAAGCTGCAAGTGAAGTAGGAGTGAATTTAAAACAGGGTTATAACGGCGATCTGACTTCTGCTCAGGCTGGCAGTATAGGCGGCCAGATGGTTAAGAAGATGATCCAGTCTTATCAATCAGGAATTAAATAATAGAAATAACCCCAAATAACCAATCTAACACGAACAGGCGGATTATATATTATCCGCTTGTTTGCATTTTAAAAGGGGACAGGTTTGTTGTCCCACCTGACTAGATCATGGGGGTGGGACAATGAACCTGTCCCCACTAAAAAACCTCCCCTATTCATCCTTTTAGAAGTTGGAAAAATGGGGGAGGTATCGGTATCTTTCAACTAATTGGCATAAAGTTCCAGCTGTTCTTCAGAGATTCCGGGGAAGAGGGCAGTCGCAACCCCCATGGCAATTATGCGGGAAGAGTTTTCAATTATGTCATCAATTTCTTTGGGAGTAACGGTAAGGCTGCCGCCAAAATAGGAAAGAATATCCTTCACAGCGTTGGCTGCCGTTGCCTCGTTAAAAGTCGTACCACTGTTGGAACAGAACTGTTTAATGGCCTGATTAGTTATAACTGCTGCGTTTATAATAGTAGGGCAGCCAATGGCTATAACGGGGATTCCCAGTTCCTCCTGGGTCAATGCATGACGAGCATTGCCGATACCGCCTCCAGGTTGAATACCGGTATTACCCATTTGAATGGTTGTCCCAATTCTCTCCACATTTTGAGCTGCCAACGCGTCAACCACAACCAAAATAGCTGGTTTTACCTTATCGACTACACCTTTAATAACATCAAATGTCTCGAGGCCAGTAACTCCCAGAACTCCCGGGGCTATCCCACAGGTTGGCCGCATTCCTTCAACTAGAGCTTCAGGTGCGTATTGGTGATAATGGCGAGTGATAGGACTGTATTCAATAAATTTTGGTCCTAATGAATCGGCGGTGGCGCGCCAGTTGCCCAAACCTACCAGCAGAACTACATCAGTGGGTTTAAGAGCATTGTTAAGTAAAATGGGCATGCTTTTACTCATCGCTTGAACTATTTCTTCTTTTACATATGGGTCGTTGATTTTTAAGGGAGGTGATTCGATGGTGACATAGGTTCCAATCGGTCGTCCCATAGTTTGAGCTGCTTTCTCATCCTTAATAGTAATAGTGGTAATTTTAACGTGTTCTAAATTCTCAACTTTCTCTTCCACACCCTGAATTTCTCTGTTTGTTGTGCCCCTAACCAAATCTCTAGCTTCAACTGCCAGATCAACGTTTAGATTAAATTGATTCAACAAATGATTCATAATCTTCTACCTCCTTTGGACTTATTATCAGTAGTTTGTCCAAATCATATCCTTACATAATAAAAAATAGGAGTGGCAATCTAAACGAGACGACGTAAGAAGAATGATAGCCGCTGATATCGCTGACCCTTCATCCTTCGGATACTACTGATGCTCCCTTAAAGGTCGCAATTAATGTTGCGTGCGCTGAATAACGCTGATTTCTTTTTAATAACGCTCATACAATTTATTATTAAAACAGTAAGAATATCAGCGATAATCATATTAATCAGCGATATCAGCGGCTATCGTTCCTTTGTTGCGCAGTCTTCATTTACATAAAATTAAAATGGCGACCGAAGTCGCCATTTTGGGGAGAGGAGAATTTTGTAAAGTTGTTGGGGAGGGTTTGTTTACCAGGTTTACTACCCAGTACTAATATCATTACCCGTATTTAGAATAATATTCATATAAAGTAGATTTTTTATAAATAATTTTTCTGTTACAATCAAATTAATCCAAACAAAAAGAGGTAATTCATTCCTTTAATCGAAAACTTACAAAGGAGAAAAAAATTGCGTGTTATTTCAGGTTCGGCCAAGGGAAAAAGGTTAAAAGCACCGAAGGGTCTTGATACTCGTCCTATAACCGATATGATAAAGGAAGCCCTATTTAATGTTTTAGGGTCAAGGGTTCCAGATTCAAAATTACTGGATTTGTTCGCCGGAAGCGGCAGTGTCGGCATTGAGGCGCTCAGCCGCGGAGCCCGCAGCGTTGTTTTTGTAGATAACTCCAATGAAGCTATAAAAGTTGTTAAAGAAAATCTTAATAACTGTAATTTTACCAGGGTATATCAGGTAATAAGAAGTGATGTCTTCAAAGCGCTGGGGCTTATGAAGCGGCACGAGGATAAATTTAACCTGATATATATAGATCCGCCATTTACAAATGAAAAAATATTCAATGAAATAATGAAAGCCATCGATGGGATGGATATTTTAGAACCGGACGGAATTGTGATAATTAGGACACCTCGCCGTAAAGAAATGCCGGTCTATAACAAATTGCGTAAGTATCGCCTAAATCACTATGGAGAATCGAGTTTGCATTATTACTGCAGGTGTGAGGAGGATCCCCAAAATGATGGAAATTTTTCGCATATTGGATGAAATGGAACTTTTACTAAAGGGAAGCAAAAAAATGCCTTTGTCAGGAGGCAAATCCCTGGTGGAAATCAACCGCTTTCTGGATCGGGTAGACCGAATCAGGGCTATACTGCCTGAAGAACTGGAAACGGCCAAAATTCTTTTGGCTGAGCGGGAAAGGATTGTAAATGAGGCTTGTGCGGAAGCAAGTCAATACATGGAGCAATCCAAAAGTGAAGTCGCCCGTTTGGTAGATGATAATGAAATCACCAGGAATGCTATGAATGTAGCTCAGGAGATTATCGCCAAAGGTGAGAGGGTATCCCAGCAAATCCGTCAGGATGCTGATGAATATGCCGATGGAGTCCTCGGTCATATTGAGTTTGTTTTACGCAAAGGTCTGGATACAGTTGTTCAAGGGCGTGACCAAATCAGGTTGGAAATGAAGGATAATGACAACTAGGGTCTTTTGTACAAGGCGGCACCCATAATTGACAGTATCACGATGAAACCCGCCACCATGCAATAAAGCGATAAGGTCCAAACGTCACAACAATACAACACCTTGTAAACAGGTACTGAGGCCCAACTCATTGCACTGATGGTTTTGGCCAGGAAAAAACGATAAACAACAAAGGTTATGGTTATAGACAGTACTGCTTGCATAAGACGAGTCAAAAGATAAAACGATAAGCGTATAGGAATCCCAGCCACAATGCTCATAACTTGTGCAATGATGGACAGTCCGCTGAGGGCTAGAATGGAACTAACAATCAGCAGAGCGGGAAGTAGTTCAGGTGAATTGGCAGCAGCCACTGTTTGTGATCCCAGAGTTATTTCAAAGATACCCATGCCAAAGCCATAGGCTAGGGGATAGCTGAGATCAAATACTGAGAATAATTTTACCATATTGGCTGCTATTAAATCTATGAAGCTCCAATAAGACAGCATTCTAGTCAAAACTGAGAAGATCACAATAAAACCACCCACAGCTAAAATATTGTTAAGGGCATTATTTATGGAGTTACCTAGGATTTTGCCGATGCTATCAGTTTCGGCATGAGATTCCCTGATAGAAGATTGGCTCCCCTGAGGGTGATGCACCGGAGAAATACGCACCATACCTTGGGAGCGGGTTTTAAGGCCCCATAAAATACCTAACAATAAATTAGAACCGTAATGGGCAATCGCCAGAAGATAACCAACTACCGGATTACCGAACATTCCAACTCCGACTGCGCCTACTATGAACAAAGGACTGGAATTATTGGTGAATGACACAAGTCTTTCCGCCTCATCAGCGGTAAGCATTTGTTCTTCATATAAGTTCCGGGTTAGGATTGCTCCTACCGGAAAACCGGATGTAAAGCCCATTACCAGTACGAGGGAACTACAGCCGGGCAAGTTGAAAATTGGCCGCATAATTGGTTCGAATAGTAATCCAAGAATGTGCACAAAGCGCAGTCTGACCAACAATTCAGCTGCAATGAAGAAAGGAAAAAGCGCAGGAAAAACTGTAGAGTACCACAAATGAAACCCAAAGGAGCTAGCCGCTACTGTTTCGCGGGGATTTATTAACATAAATATCGTTAAGATCATAATAACAGCCGTAAAAAAATAACTGGAATATTTACTCAAAATAAGACACTCCGTTCAGTGATTTGCTCTATATATATGCAACCGGATTGGGGTCTTAGAATGAGGAGGAAGATAACAATATGGTGCATAAACCAAAAGTGGCACTGGTTTTAGGCGCAGGTAGTGCCAGAGGCCTGGCTCATATTGGGGTCTTGCAGGTGCTGCTGGAAAACCAGATCCCGTTTGATGTAATCATAGGCAGCAGCATGGGGGCGATGGTTGGAGTTATTTATGCATGCGGTGCCGATATTTATATGCTCGATAAAATGGTGGAGTACATGAACACCCGAATTCTGTTTGATGTTGGAGTCCCTCGAATGGGTTTCATTGCAGGAAAAAGGGTAAGTGATTTCTTAGACTTACTGACTAAAAAAAGGAGTTTTGCCCAATTAGATATGCCAGTAGCTGTAGTGGCAACCGATTTGGTATCAGGTCAGCGAGTAGTTATAACCGAAGGCCAGTTAACCGAAGCGGTGCGAGCCAGCATATCTCTGCCCGGTATCTTTGCACCCATTTTAAAAGATGATATGGTGCTGGTCGATGGTGCTGTCAGTGATCGACTGCCAATTGAGGTGGCACGTGAATGGGGAGCCGATTTTGTCTTAGCGGTTGACGTTACTTTTGGACCCGGTAAAAAAGCTGCCATTAACAATGCGATGGATGTTATTATGGCCTCGCTTGATATTATGTCAAAGCATCATTTTGATAGTGTATTTAGCGGTGCTGATATTCTCATACAACCAGCAGTTGGACATATTAGCCCTAAAGAGTTCGAGCGGTCACGCGAAGTGATAGACCTGGGCAGAAAAGCGGCTGAAGAAAAAGTTGCCGAAATCAAAAACTTGATTGAGGCATTTGATAAAACAGACTAGTCGATGAGTATTATGGAAAATATTCACGATTAATCCTTTATAATAACCGGGGAGGTGGTAAAGTCCTGAGAACCATGTCTGGTAGAAGAATTGGGATATAATAGTGTATAGATGTCGGTTGTCTGTATATCTAGACCTAGCATAGCCTGGAGGGTGGGGTTGCTTTTATCCAGATAGGCATTTTTCACCTCGCTGCCACGGTTAATAATCCGCACAGATGATTTATTTTTTATCTCTTGCAGGATTTTGCGACCTTTTGTAGAAAAACCTAAGATGTGTAAGTATAGAGGTCCATGTTGGTCAAAATTAAGCATCTGCTCAGTTTTTATTTCCAGCAATGAGTACAGGAGCAGCCGGTTTATACGGGTTAAGCTGTACCTTTTGGACTTTATGGACTGCCTTAGTTCCTCCAGAGTACCACTGGAGATAGCTGCTGCTTGAACGCGATGTTCAAGGCCTTCAGTAATTTCGTATATTTTACTTAGGTTAGGCAGGGAAACAGTACGTAGTTTGGCCAGGATTGCTTGCTCAAGGGCATTAAGAGTTACCGGTGCGCGTCCTGCATGGATTTCTTGCTGAAGTAATGCTAAGATATCAGCAGGTATTGACGCCATATCATTATCACTCAATGGGTGCTCCAATAGGGCATGACGAATCGCGCTGGCGCTGGCATAAGGAGAGAGTTCCATACAATTGTAACCAGAACCTTTTCTAGGGATGGTTATTGGTTGTATAGGTATGGATTTCTGCTTTAGAACACGCAGGTATTCTAAAGCCAGGATATTATTGGGTTGCAGAATAATATGCTCTAGGTTCGTAATTTGCTTCCCCATAATTTTCTGGATGGTTTTGGCTCTGGCTGCTGGGAAGCTTAGCCCCTTAGTGAGATAATGTTTAAGGTGTTGCTTGTATTCCTGGCTTTCATCTGCAATTATCGCAGCAATGATTTGCAGTTGTTCCAGTTGACCACTTTCGCTTCCGAAAGCCAGATGGCTTACTACCCCGGTTCTGTATAACAATTCAATAGCACCTCGGGCGAAAAAGTAAGCACTGCGCACCGCGAAGCTAAAAGGAAGTTCAATGACCAGATCAACTCCTGCTTGTAAAGCCATTCGGGCACGAACCCATTTATTGCACAAGGCGGCTTCTCCGCGTTGTACAAAGTTGCCGCTCATAACACAGATGGTAGCCGAGAAGTCCCGGCCCTGCTGAGCTGATTGGATGAAATGCAGGTGCCCATTGTGTAAAGGATTAAACTCAGCGATAATACCGAGAACTGACAAAAGTATTTCCCCTTTGCTCTTAATACCCATAATAATATCATAATTTGTGACTGTTATCACATTTTGCTGTGATAACAATCAACCGATAAAACGCTTTTAGGGCGGTTTACCGATGTAAAAAATAAGGAGGTTGAATAATGAGTTTATTGGAAGAAATCAAAGCAAAGGCATCTACGAAAGGAAAAACCATCGTACTTCCAGAAGGTAACGAAAGAAGAACCCTGCTGGCGATAAAAGATATTGTTGCCAACAAATTAGCTCGTCCTATCCTGCTGGGAAATGTTAGTGCCATTAAGGCTGCTGCTTTGGATGCTGGGGCGGACATTACCGGCGCAGAAATTATCGATCCTATCAATTCAATATTTTTTGACGATTTCGTACAAGCATTTTATGAAATGCGTAAGAGCAAAGGTGTGGATTTGGACAAAGCCAAAGCGACCATGCTTGATCCCCTCTTTTTCGCTTCCATGATGGTAAAAATGGATAAAGCCGATGGTGAAGTTGCCGGTGCTGAAAATACTACCGGTAATGTATTAAGACCTGCATTACAGATCATTAAAACTGCTCCTGGAATTTCTGCTGTATCTGGGGCGTTTATTATGATTGTTCCTAATTGTGAATTTGGTGATAATGGAATATTCGTATTTGCAGACTGCGCAGTTACCATTAGCCCAACTGCTCAGCAATTAGCTGAATTCGCCAAAGCATCTGCAGAGACCGCCATGAGCCTATGCGGTATGAAAGAGCCTAAGATTGGTATGCTGTCGTTCTCTACTAAAGGCAGTGCAAGCGATCCGATAGTTGATAAAGTAATTGAAGCAACTAATATTGCTAAAGAGAGATTCCCCGAACTGAAAGTGGACGGAGAATTCCAACTGGATGCAGCTCTGGTACCAAGCGTGGGTTCTTCCAAGGCTCCGGGCAGCCCAGTTGCTGGCCAATGTAATGTCTTGATATTCCCTGATTGCAATGCCGGCAACATAGGCTACAAATTAGTACAAAGACTAGCCAAAGCTGAGGCTATTGGACCCATACTCCAAGGTATTGCCAAACCAGTTAATGACTTGTCCAGAGGCTGCAGCGTAGAAGATATAGTTAATGTTGTAGCAATGACCGCAGTTAGAGCCTAGCGTTTTTCGCGGGCTTTTGGCTTAAACTCGAGTATATCAATCTTTATAAGAATGAAGGAGGAATCATGTAATGAAGGTTTTGGTTGTAAACGCCGGTAGCTCATCCATCAAATATCAGGTTATGGATATGACGGATGAATCAGTACTGGCAAAAGGTCTGGTTGACCGTGTAGGGATACCTGGAACTACTCTCAAACACGAACCAATCGGCAAAGACGATGTTTTAATTAAGAAGGATATGCCAGACCATACTTCTGGAATGAAAATGGTTCTAGAGGTTCTGATCAACCCTGAATACGGTTGCATTAAGAGCATGGATGAAATTGGCGCAGTTGGTCACCGTGTTGTTCACGGCGGCGAGGGATTTTCCTCATCGGTAGTAATCGATGATCAAGTAAAGAAAGTAATCAGAGATTGCTTCGATGTTGCACCTCTGCACAATCCTCCTAACATGATGGGAATTGAAGCTTGCCAAGAACTGATGCCTAATGTTAAACATGTAGCCGTATTTGATACTGCTTTCCATCAGACCATGAGCCCAGCTAATTTCATGTATGCACTTCCCTATGAAGTTTATGAAAAATACAAAGTCAGAAGATATGGCTTCCATGGGACCTCCCATTTTTATGTAGCTCATCGTGCAGCCGAAATGTTGGGAAAACCTTACGAAGACTGCAAAATTGTTACTTTGCATCTGGGCAATGGCGCCAGCATGGCAGCTATCAGCAACGGCAAAGTAGTTGATACCTCCATGGGCTTCACCCCTCTGGAAGGTCTGGTAATGGGAACTCGTTCCGGTGACATCGATCCTGCTATCGTGTTCTTCCTTATGGATAAATTAAATATGGATGCCAATGAAGCTAACAGCTATTTTAACAAGAAGTCTGGTTTGCTAGGATTATCCGGAGTATCCAACGATCTCCGCGATGTAATTGAAGCTGCCGAGGCAGGCAATGAAAGAGCACAAATGGCATTAGACGTATATCACAACAAGATTAAGGGATACATCGGAAATTATATTGCCAAGCTTAATGGCTGTGACTGTATAGTCTTTACCGCTGGTGTTGGGGAAAATGGAATAGGAACAAGAGAAGAAATCTGTAAAGACCTTGAAGCCTTAGGCATTAAAATGGATACTGCTAAGAACAAGGTTAGAGGCAAAGAAGTTGATATATCTACCGAAGATTCAGCAGTCAAAATATTCCTCATTCCCACCAATGAAGAACTGGTTATTGCCAGAGATACTTATGAACTAACCAAATAATAATGATTAAAAGAAAGCGGGAGTTATCTCCCGCTTCAGATTATCAATAAAGGCAGACCGAGCAAAAAAGTCCAAGAGCAAGGCATTAATGGAAGTCCGTGATTGAGGCGAATAAGGTATGGGGACACACCCCTTATAGGGAATGTCCCCGTAACAAGTACGTTGATTGAACGGACTTTCGTTAATAACGCAGCTATTGGGTTTTTTTGACGGGCTGAAGCGGGGAGTTATCTCCCGCTTTTTCTTGTTGCATAACCTGCTGCTTGCTATACGTATAACAAACAGTTATACAAAGCGAGGCTTTAATCATATTGGCAGGGATTCCACCTTTTTTGTAGAAATAAACAGAATATAACTGAAATGTAGATATGATTTTCTCAAAGAGAGAAGGTTAATTTATTTGATACCATTTGTTTCCCTGGCAGGTTATTCGAATTCAGGCAAAACCACGGTAATGGCGAGTCTGATTCGAATCATAAAGCAGCGGGGATATAGGGTGGCAGCGGTGAAACATGCTGCTCACGGTTATACCATGGATCCACCTGGAACGGATTCCTGGCACTATGCAGAAGCTGGAGCCGACCAAGTAGTTGTGGCCGGGCCGGAATCGCTATCTATACATGAGTTTTACCAGAGTGAAAAATCACTTGGAGAAATTATGGATAGAATCGAGAATGTGGATATTATTTTGGTCGAAGGTTATAAAAATCAACCTGGGCCCAAAATAGAGATATTTCGGCAGGAGCATTCGAGGGACAGGATTCCTATGAGTAGCAATATGCTGGCTATTGTAAGTGATATTCCTATTGATGGTGAATTGCCCCGGTTCTCTTTTGACGAACTGGAGGAACTAGCGGATCTAATAATTAAGAATATTATATGAGGCTGGTACAGCCAGCAGTATATTTTACTAAAACAGGCTCTCGATTTAGTTATCGAATAATTTAATAATCAATGATTCCGAGCTTTGTGGCCTAAAGTGAAAGACTATGGTGCAAAGCCGTTGGGTAAGTTTGGAAACGAATTTGCCTCCCGTGGTTGGAAAGGAGTTATAATTGCGGCAGTATCCGCTTAATGATACTGCTTGGCGTGGTATATGTTTTACCGTGCTATTTTTGCAGTTTTCCCTTGCCTCCAGTCATGGCTGGAGGTTTTTTGTTTTCTGGCCTGGAATAGCAGGCGAGATATTTTGAAAGGAGTGATGGGAGTGGAACTTATCAAACTGATCATCGATGGAAAGGAGGTTGAAGCCCCGGTAGGGAGTACGGTACTCCAGGCTGCCGAAAGTGCGGGAATTAGTATCCCCAGATTGTGTTATGATCCTGATTTAAGTCCTCTGGGAGCATGCCGCTTATGCGTGGTAGAAGTAGAAGGAAATCGCCTTTTGCCTGCTTCATGCGTAACACCGGTAATGCAGGGAATGGTAGTAAACACCGAATCGCCCGCGGTAGTTGAAGCGAGACGGACGATTCTGGAATTGTTGATTGCCAATCATCCCCTGGACTGCATGACCTGCGACAAAATGGGAGCATGCAAACTGGCAGAGTATGCTTATCGCTACGGTTTAAAGGAAAGTCCATTTGAAGGTGACAAACACGATTATGTCATAGACGACAGTAATCCGTTTATCATCCGTGATCTGAACAAGTGCATTCTTTGCGGAGCCTGTGTGAGAGCCTGTGAAGAAATGACTGGTGCAGACAATCTGTCCTATATAAACCGTGGTTTCCACCGCAAGGCAACCACGGCTGGAGATGTACCGTATATTGATTCGGACTGCGTTTTCTGCGGACAATGTGTAGCAATCTGTCCAACTGGAGCCTTAACCGAAAAGACCATGTCCGGTCTTGCTCGCCGTTGGGACATAGAACGGGTTAGAACTACCTGCCCCTTCTGTGGTACAGGGTGTAACTTTGACCTGGCCGTAAAAGACAAGAAAGTAATAGGAGTGCTTTCCAACCCGGATAGTCCGGTTAATGGACGCAGCCTATGTGTCAAAGGACGTTTTGGATGGGATTACATTTATAATGAAAACCGACTTACCACCCCTTTGATTAAAAAGAATGGACAATTTGAACATGCATCCTGGGATGAAGCCTTTGATTTAATTGCACTTAAGTTCAACGAAATTAAGGATAAATATGGACCTGATTCATTTGCAGCCCTAAGTTCAGCTCGCTGTACTAACGAGGAAAACTTCTTAGTTCAGAAATTTAGCCGCGCAGTAATGGGGACAAATAATGTCGATCACTGCGCCCGTACCTGACACGCTCCCACCGTGGCCGGTCTGGCCACTACTTTTGGAAGCGGCGCTATGACAAATCCGATAAGTGATATTACTAATGAGGCTGAGCTTATGTTCCTGATTGGTACAAATCCTACCGAGGCTCATCCGGTTATTGGTTATAAGATGAGGCAGGCAGCCCGCAGAGGGGCTAAATTGATAGTATGTGATCCCCGTCATATCGACCTGGTAGATGAAGCCGATGTTTGGCTGCGTCTGAAACCAGGTACTGATATCCCCCTTCTTAATGGACTAATGCACATCATTATTAAAGAGGGTTTGGAGGACAAGAAGTTCATCGAGGAACGTACCGAGAATTATGAAGAACTCAAGGCTATCGTGGAAAGTTATAATCCGGAGAGAGTTGCAGAACTCACTGGCCTCTCCGTAGATGACCTGTATGCGGTGGCCCGGCTTTATGCCACTACGGATAAAGCCATGATATTCTACACGCTGGGCATTACCGAGCATATCTGTGGAACCCGCAACGTTATGAGTTGTGCCAACCTGGCTATGTTAACCGGACACCTGGGCCGCCCAGGAACTGGAGTCTGCCCGCAGCGCGGCCAGAATAACGTTCAGGGTGCCTGTGATATGGGCGCCTTACCTAACGTATTTTCAGGTTACCAGGGCGTAGGCGTAGACGCTGCCCGGGAAAAACATGAGAAAGCCTGGGGGGCAACTCTTCCTGCCAAAGTGGGACTTAAGATTCCAGAAATGTTTGCTGGCGCTCATGATGGCAAAGTGAAAGCCATGTATATCCTGGGTGAGAATCCGGTCTTAACTGATCCGGATGCCAATCATATCCGAGGTGCATTGGAACATTTGGAATTCCTGGTGGTTCAGGAACTGTTCCTGACCGAAACTGCTGCCTATGCGGATGTAATTCTACCGGCGGCCAGTTTTGCTGAGTGTGAGGGTACCTTCACCAATACCGAGCGACGCGTCCAAAGGGTTCGTAAGGCTATTGAACCTATCCCCGGTCAGGCCAACTGGCAGACCATTTGTCAGATGGTTACCAGAATGGGCTATCCTATGAACTATAATAGTCCCAGCGAGATATGGGATGAGATGGCTTCCCTGTCCCCCTCCATGGCCGGTATCAATTACGATAGAATCGACCAACAGAACAGTATACAATGGCCGTGTCCGACCCTTGAACATGCCGGCACCCCGGTCCTGCATGTTGGCAAATTTACCCGCGGCCTTGGCTCGTTCCAGCCTTCGGAGCATATACCAGCAGGGGAAATGCCCGATGCAGAATACCCGTTCCTCCTGTCCACCGGTAGAATACTACAACATTATAACGTAACTACTCCGTATTCTAAAAGTATCAGCAGTATATGGAATAAGGAAATGTCGGAACTTAACCCGATAGACGCTGAAAAATTGGGCGTACAGACCGGCAGTCAGGTTAAAGTAACTTCCCGCCGGGGAGAGGCGATCACCCAAATCAAGGTAACAGATAGAGTATTGCCAGGGGTAATATGGATGTCATTCCATTATACTGCTACCCCGACTAATGCCCTTACCAGTGATCATTTAGATCCTATTACCGGAACTGGTGAATACAAAGTCGCGGCAGTTAAGATTGAAAAGCTTTAGGAGGTCAGTAAATGCGTAAGGTAGCGGTAGATGAAGCAGTGGGTATGACGCTGGGCTATGATATTACCAAAATCGTTCCCGGACGTGAGAAATACCGTGCCTTTCGTAAAGGCCAGATCATAATTGATACTGATATACCAAAGCTCAAAGATATGGGCAAAGAACACATCTATATATGGGAGCCCGACGAGAAGTTAATCCACGAGGATGAAGCCGCCCTGCGATTGGCTAAATTGGCAGTTGGTCCTGGTCTTACCTGGACTGAACCCAACCAGGGCAGAGTTAACATTTGGGCTGATTATGATGGGCTTCTTAAAGTGGAGGTTGAGCGACTAAATCGAATCAATAATCTGGACGAGATTGTTTTCGCCACCCTGCATAATGATCGGGTGGTGGTTGAGGGGCAGACAGTAGCCGGAACCAGGGTAGTCCCAGTTGCTATTGACCACTCAACTATTGAAACGGCAGAGAAACTTGGTGCTGGAATGGTTCCGATGCTCATGATAAAGCCATTTATACCATTATGGGTAGCGGTGGTTACAACTGGCACAGAGGTAAACAGCGGCCGAATAAAGGATGGTTTTGCCAGAATTATACGTCAGAAGATTGCGCCCTTTGGCGGGCGCTGGATGGGACAGGTTATTGTTCCCGATGATACTGACCTGATTACCCGAGAAATTCAAAACTTCGTCGCTGAAGGAGCAGGGCTAGTTGTAGTTACCGGAGGTATGTCGGTCGATGCCGATGATGAAACTCCTCAGGGAATTAAGAACACGGGAGCTGAGGTTGTTTTCTACGGAGCGCCGATATTGCCTGGTTCCCAGTTCATGCTGGCTTATCAGGGACATGTGCCTATATGTGGTGTGCCCGGGGGAGCTTTGTTCAGCCGTAAGACTACTTTGGATCTATTGTTGCCGCGCATATTTGCCGGAGATCTAATAAGCCGTCTGGATATTGTCGCCATGGGACACGGAGGCCTGTGTGAAGAGTGCGCTATTTGTCACTTTCCCCAGTGCCCATTTGGCAAGGCCACCTAGTTTTCAGAATGGAGGATTAACAGGTGTTAGTTGATGCCAGTTTAGAAGAAGTACAGATAGAACTTCTCAAGCATAGTCAGCGTTTAGCAGATGAATCTATATCCATTTTGGAAGCGCTGGGACGGGTCAGTGCAGAAGACTTGTGGGCTGAGAGTGATCTGCCGGTAAATCATCAGTCAGCAGTGGATGGATATGCGGTGGCTGATGAAGAACCACTGAAGACAGGTGAATATTTCATAACCGGGCACCTCCAGTTGGGTGATATTTCACCTATTGCTCTGGAGCCGGGTCAGGCTATGGGAGTTGTGACTGGGGGAGATCTGCCGCCTGGAAGCAGGGCAGTTGTACCCCATGAAAAGGTACAAATCCAGGACAATTGTCTGTGCTCAATGGAAGTGATTAAGCCAGGCAATAATATAAAACAAGCTGGTGAAGATTATGTTAAAGGTAATCAACTGGCAGCTCGTGGTTCAGTATTAAACCCGGGAGACATTAGTTTACTAGCGGCCTATGGCAAAACTAGCATTAAGGTTTACCGGAAACCACGGGTCGCAGTGCTTTGCCTCAGTAAACATGTTATTTCCTGGCAGTTGACCCCAGAGCCTGGACAGATACGAGACAGCAATGGCCCTTTACTGTCAGCTCTAGTGCTGCAGTATGGTGGTTTACCAGTCTCAACCGAAATCATCGGTAAAAATGAAACTTCAGTAAAAACAGTTTTAGCAGAATTGCTCGAACAGGCGGACATTATCATTATGATCGGAGGGACCTATGCTGAAGGTGGTAATGAAGCCCGCTTGTTGATGGAGGAGTTAGGAGCAGAACTATTGTACTGGGATGTACCTATTCAACCAGGAAGCCATACGGGAGCGTCGATCTGGAATTCCCATCTGCTGTTTGCCTTATCGGGGAATCCAGCAGCCTGTGCGGTAGGATACCAACTTTTCGTGGTTCCGGCATTGCTTGCCATGCAAGGATTTACTCCGGATTTACAGCGCGTAAAGGCCAGATGCGTAAATGGCTTTGCCAAGAAATCAGGCTCTCGGCGCTTCATACGGGGCCAGGCAAGTTGGCATGAAGAGGGCTGGATGGTTACCGTTCTGCCGGGACAAAAACCCAGTATGATACGGTCGCTGGTCGATTGCAATGCTTTAATTGATATGCCAGCAGGGAGTCCTCCGGTTGAAGTAGGCCAGGATGTGTCAATCCTGCTTCTAAACTCATAATATTAGGGTTATTTCTAAAAACAAAAAGTTGAAAACATAAATATACAAATGAGCAGAGATCATAGGGATTATTTAGTTTACAGGAGGTGAATGAATAATGGCAGACTACAAGGAGATTATCAGCGCCTACCAGGATCTACCCGGAGGCATAATCGAAGCGTACCATGCAATTCAAAAAGAATATAGCTATATACCAGAAGACGCAATAGTTGCCGCCGCCCAGGCCTTTGATATTTCGAAGGCCAGAGCTTATGGGGTAGCGACCTTCTATTCCTACTTAAAAGTAGGTAAACGTGGTAAGAACGTGATACGCATTTGTGAAAGCGCTCCTTGCCATGTAGCCGGCGCTGATAAAGTAGTGGCTGCTCTTGAAAAGGAATTGGGTATTAAGATGGGTGAGACTACTCAGGATGGCAAGTTTACGCTGGAGTTTACAGAATGTGTGGGCCAGTGTCAGGCAACCCCGGTTATTACTATCAATAGTAAGCCGTATGGGGATGTGACTGCAGACAGTATCACTGGCATAATAGCTGGCTATAAATAAGAAACGAAAGGAGGGAACATGATGGCCGAGGAGATGCGCATAGTTTTGCGCAACTATGGAAAAATTGACCCACTTAAAATTGATGATTATATAAACGTGGGTGGTTATCAATCACTCGCTAAAGCCCGCAGCATTAGCCAAGCCGAAGTCATAGACACAGTGAAAAGTTCAGGGCTGCGCGGACGCGGCGGAGCTGGTTTTAATGCCGGCATGAAATGGAATTTTAGTTATCTTACCCCAGCTGATCAGAAGTATGTGGTTTGCAATGCCGATGAAGGTGAACCAGGTACCTATAAAGATCGCATCATAATGGAAAACGATCCCCATTCCGTCTTGGAAGGAATGGCGATATGTGGTTGCGCTATTGGGGCTACCAAAGGCTATATTTACTGCCGGGGGGAATATCCCTATGTAGTTGATATATTGAATGAAGCCATTGCCCAGGCTAAAACCAAGGGGGTTCTAGGTGATTTTGATGTTGAGGTACGGATGGGTGCAGGCGCTTATGTATGTGGCGAAGAAACTGCACTACTGGAATCGATTGAAGGCAGCCGGGGAGAACCTCGTTATAAACCACCCTTTCCAGGAGTAGCTGGCTTGTGGGGAAAACCAACCGTAGTTAACAATGTGGAGACCTTTGCTAATATTGCGATTATTCTGGAAAAAGGAGCAGATTGGTTCAAAGGTATCGGTGCTGGTAATTATCCCGGAACCAAGGTGTTTACCTTAACCGGTGACGTAGTCAATAGAACCGTTTTCGAACTTCCTACCAATGCTACCATTCGGGACCTTGTCTTCGGAATGGGCGGTGGAGTTGCTGGCGGCAAAAAGTTCAAAGCGGTGCAAATTGGTGGAACCTCAGGAGGTTTTATTCCTGAATCAATGTTGGAAGTTCAGGTTGACTTTGATTCTATGAATGCCATTGGAGCAACCCTAGGCTCAGGAGCAGTTTTTGTAATGGATGAGACTACCGATCTGGTAGATGTCATTGAAAGAATTACCAAGTTTTTTGAGCATGAGTCCTGTGGCAAATGTACTCCCTGCCGGGAAGGCACTAAGAGAATGCACGAGACTTTGAAAAAGATTAATTGTGGTAAAGGATCTGCCAAGGATATTGCCCTTGTCGAAAGACTGGGCCAGGTTATGACTAGAGCCTGCCTCTGCGGCTTAGGTCAGGCAGCACCCGGACCGGTATTGACAACTTTGAAAAACTTCCGACCGGATTACAATGCCAAATTAGGGTAGAAGCGTTCGTGAATGCAATTAATTTGAACTAACGAAACAGGCCAGGCTGGGTGGGAATCCTACTCGGTCTGGTCTTATTTAGGTGTGGGACAGGGGACAAAGGGGACAGGTTCATTGTCCCGCTCCAGAATTTTATACAAGGGACAATGAACCTGTCCCCCTTGTCCCCATGTTGGTTTGGCATAAAACGTTATATCTATAAATAGATACCGACTTTATTGACAATAATATTGGATGCGGACTATAATTAGAATGTTGTTTTCATGAGGTGTTAATAGATGAAACTCGATCTTAGCAAGCTAAAACTTCATCCTCGGGAAACCGAAACTTTTTTCCTGCTTACCAGAGGGAAAGACAATTTCCTGGCAGAGCTGGGGGGGAAGTTTATAGACCCTGTCGAGGTGGAAATCGAAGTTGAAAATACCGGCACCATATTTACTGGCCAGGGGAAAGTTAAAACCCTGCTCCAGTTGCCATGTGCCCGTTGTCTCCGCGATTTTACCTACCCAGTGGAAACTGAATTTCAAACAGTCATGGTTGAAGACACTCGGAGTGATCGATTTAGCCCTGATGAAGGATTCATTTTGATAAATGGGGAAACGGCAGATATTGAATCCATTGTGGAGGAAGCCATTTTTATGGCAATACCCTTATGTCCCTTGTGCCAGGAACAATGCCAGGGGTTATGTCCAGTATGTGGTCAGGATAAAAATACTGCGACTTGTTCCTGCCAGGAAGACACCATAGACCCCAGGTGGGAGAAATTAAGAAGTTTAGATTAGGAAGGAGGTTTTATGGATGGGTGTTCCTAAGAGAAGACAGTCACATGCCCGTAAGAATAAGCGCCGTTCTGAGTGGAGGAAGATAGATAGCCCGGGTTTGGTTGCCTGCCCGCAATGCCATGAGTTGATGTTGCCTCATCGGGCCTGTTTGAGTTGTGGATTTTATAAAGGCAAGAATGTAATTAGCCTGTAATTGGTAAGGAAGACGAAAAAGTAAGCAATAGCCGTTTCTGGCTAGGGACTTACTTTTTGTTTTATTAAGGGGACAGGTCCGTTGGGATAGGGGGACAGGTTATCAGTCCCACTATTTAGATCCAGGAGTGGGACGTAAACCTGTCCCCCCGTCCCAAGGGACCTGTCCCCTAGCCTGTTAAGGGTGTGGCACTATTGGTTGGCGAATCATAGTTCAGCCCCAATAGCCTGGTCACCATTCCCAACGAACATATTTGGGATTATGGGGATTAACATTTTAGGGAAGGAGGAATACATTTGAGAATTGCTTTGGATGTAATGGGAGGGGATAACGCCCCGCAGGAATTAGTAGCCGGAGCTATATTATGGTCAGAGACCTCAAATACTGAGTTGTTGCTGGTTGGTCAGGAAGGACCCATTATGAGGGAGCTCTCCAACTATTCATATGACCATAGCAAAATTAGCATAGTTAATGCCACTCAGATTATGGAGATGGATGAGCCAGTCACTGCCCTGCGCAAAAAACAGGATTCATCTATCGTGGTGGCTACCCGTCTGGTAAAGGAAGGAAAAGCTGATGCAGTCGTATCTTGCGGCAGCACTGGAGCTCAGATGGCAGCTGCCCTTTTAATATTGGGAAGGCTAGCATCTATTGATCGTTCTCCTATTGCAGCTCTTACCCCTAGCATTGGAGCTAAGAATGCCCTGCTGCTTGATGTGGGTGCAAATGTAGATTGTAAGCCGCAACAGCTCCTCCAATTTGCCATCTTGGGCAAGGTATATGCATCTATTCTAACTGGCGTGGAAAACCCGCGGGTTGCTTTGCTAAATATAGGGGAAGAAGAAAACAAGGGAAATAATCTAAGCCTGGAAACCTATAGCTTATTTAAAAATCAACCTGATTTGAATTTTATTGGTAATATTGAAGGACGAGAATTATTCTTTGGGAAAAGTGACGTAGTAGTTTGCGATGGGTTTACTGGCAATATTTTGCTTAAAAGCATGGAAGGTCTTGCCATGTTACTGGGTAGAGCATGTTTTGAAGAATTGGGCCGATTACCCAAGGTTTTTGAGCAATTGGACTACAGCCAAGCTGGAGGGACACCATTACTTGGGGTTAACGGTGTTAGTATCGTTTGTCACGGCAGTTCCAAAAGAGAAGCAGTGTCTAATGGTATAAGAATTGCTGAACAATGTGTAAACCGTAAGATGGTGTCCAGCCAAATACTAGCATTAGGGGCTGTCAGCGAATAAACAGGCAGCATAGAGGATTTTTCATACTAGACAAGGCGTCAAAGTGAGGTCCTACTGAACGTATATCCAGTTTTGATAACGGTATAGTGTGAAGACCGGAATAAATGACTGATTTATTCTTGAAAGTCCCTTCAGCAAAACTCTATAATAGAATTATTAAAAACAACCCAGGAGATGGTATTGTGCATAAAATGCTTGATATTGCCAGAAAGATATTAGCTGAGCAACTTAATATACCTGTAGAGATGATTACTGCTGATATGACATTTGGTGAACTGGAAGCTGATTCTCTTGATGTGGTAGAGGTAATAATGGCACTTGAGGACATCTATGATGTTAATTTTCCCGAGAATGATCTGGAATACTACCCCAATCTGGAATTGCTGATTGAATCTCTTTATGACTATATGCAACAGGTGAGAAAATGAGCAGCCGCGCATCTGCCCTTGCCTTTCTGGTTGATCATAAGATTCAATTCCATAATGAAGAACTGATGAGCACAGCTCTGATACACCCTTCCTATGCCCAAGAACGCAGTGTGCTTTGCAACAATCAGCGTTTAGAATTCCTAGGAGATGCGGTATTGGATTTTGTGGTGGCGGAGTATCTATATCAGAGATTTAGTGACAAAGCCGAGGGTGATTTAACCCAAATCAGAGCCCGGGTTGTATGTGAGAAAGCTCTGGTTGAAATGGCCAACCGCATTAATATTGGTAAATATCTGATGTTGGGCCGCGGGGAGGATATGTCTGGAGGGCGAAATCGCAAATCCATTTTAGCTGATACTGTGGAAGCAGTAATAGGAGCTATTTATCTGGATCAGGGATTGGACTGCGCTCGGGATTTTATTCTCAAACATCTGCAGTCAGTTATTATTGAAACTGCCAGTGGTGATTACCAGGATTATAAGTCGCGTTTGCAAGAAATTGTTCAAGCTCGCAGCAAAGACAATGTCCACTATAAAATTATCAGTGAGACCGGTCCCGCCCATGCCAAAAGCTTTGTAGCCGGAGTATTTTTAAAAGATGAACTCCTAGCCACGGGGCAGGGTAAGAGCAAAAAAGAAGCCGAACAGAATGCAGCCGGAAAAGCTCTCGATAATGGTGTCATAATGGAGATCCTCAGTTGAATCGTGAGAAAGTCATGAAACACTATAATATACCGATTTTTATTCCCCATCTGGGTTGCCCTTATGACTGCATTTACTGCAATCAAAAGGTGATTGCCGCTCAGGTAGAGATACCGGAACCCCGGGATGTCACCCACATCATAGAGCAATATCTGGGCACTATACCTGAAGAAGCAGTGGTGGAAGTTGCCTTTTTCGGGGGTAACTTTACAGCCATAAACAGGAGACAACAGGAAGAGTACCTACAGGCAGTACAACCTTTTCTGAAACAAGGGCGGGTTGAAAGTATCCGTGTTTCCACTCGGCCAGATTGTATTGATGAAACAGTTCTTGATTTATTGACCCATTATGGAGTTAAGTTAATTGAGCTGGGTGTACAGTCTATGAGTGATAAGGTTTTGCAAGCATCAATCCGGAACTATGGACCGATTGACGTTTGCAAAAGTTGTCACCTTATTAAGGAAAGGCACTTAGACCTCGGTATTCAGCTCATGGTGGGGCTGCCGGGGGATAGTTATACGCAGGATATGGAGACGACTTTACAAGTAATATCTCTGCGACCCCAGGTCGTTCGTATTTATCCAACCCTGGTAATTGCTGATACAGCTTTGGAGGTCATGTGGAACCGAGGTGAATATATTCCCTTGGGTCTGGATGAAGCGGTAACTATATGCCAGGACATGTTCTTGCTTCTTCAAAAAGAAAACATCAGAGTCATTCGGATGGGGTTATACCCTGGTGAGGAACTACGTAGTGATGGTGTCGTTAAAGCAGGACCTTTTCATTCCAGTTTTGGCGAATTGGTAGAGCAGAAGATATTTAAAAGGCAAGCCGAGGCGGCAATTATGCTGCATAGAGATAAATTTGGGAAACAATCTGAGATTGACTTATATGTTCATTTTCGGGATGTATCTAAAATGACCGGAAGAAAAAGAAGCAGCCTCAGTGAGTTGAAAGAAAGATGGGCACTGGATGCCATTCGATTAACAGGTAAACCGGAACATAAGCGCAATTGGATAGGGGTTAGTGCTGCGGGTGCCCCAACAACTGAGTTATTGTTGACCCGTGAACAGTTTTTAAAAATTTGGTCTCTAAAAGGTAATATTCAATTTGAAAGAATGGATGAATTTTAAGACCGTATCATATTGAACAAACTAGAGATCCCAAGCGGAGGGTGGAGTCGTTGGACTTCGCTCTTTTTCAGTTTAAAAGCGGTAAGGATAAATTACCCCAATAGCAGTAAAATATTTCCACAAAAAGGGTATTGCTTATCATTTGTCTAATTAATCAATAAAAGTGAGTTAGTATGACGTAGGTGAGCGACTATTTAATTGGTGATCACTTATTAATCAGGAGGAATAACGTGTATCTTAAGAGATTAGAAATAAAAGGGTTTAAATCCTTTGCGGATCATACTGAACTCAATCTAAATCCAGGTATAAATATTATTGTAGGGCCAAATGGCTGTGGCAAAAGCAATATAGTTGATGCAATCCGCTGGGTTCTGGGTGAGGCTAATGTTCGTCATCTGAGAGGTTCTAAAAATGAAGACATAATATTCAGTGGAACCGATAGAAAGAAAGCGCTGGGGATGGCACAGGTCGATATGACGGTTGATAATTCGGAGGGTACCCTGCCTTTGGATTATAGCGAAGTTACAGTAAGTCGTAAAATATTTCGTTCCGGTGAAAGCGAGTTTTATCTCAACAAATTACGGGTGAGAATGAAGGATATTGTAAAACTATATACTGATACTGGTCTGGGTAAAAAGGGTTATTCTATTATTAGTCAAGGTGAGTTGGAAAGGGTTCTAAATGGCCAGCCCTTTGACCGCAGGCTGATGCTGGAAGAGGCGGCCGGTACGATGAGATACCGACAGCAAAGAGATGAAGTCCTGCAGCGTATATCAGTTACGACCCAGGACTTACTCCGCGTTGAAGATATTTTAAACGAACTGGAAAGCAGAAAGAACGAACTCTATAATAAGGCCGAAAGGGCTAAAACCTTTTTAATTCTTAGGGAGGAACATGATGCTCTAGAGAAACAGGTCATGGCTTTCCAAATCAAAGAAGTATGTGACAACCTGCGGAGCAAAGAAGTAGAGGTGACGAATCAAAAGTCCCATCTGCAACAAATAATAGATAGGCTTGAAAATTTAAAGATATGTTTACAGAATACTGAAGAGATATTGGCGGACAAAAGAGCTCTTTTCAACAGCTTGAATGATAGTAAACATGAATTAGAGACGGAACTAAATCGCATGAATTCCGATATTAAACTTAGTCAGGAGCGGATTAAAAACTACCGGGAAAGAATTGAAGCAGCAGGAAATGACAGCGAAAAATATATTCTGCGTCTTGAGAAACTGGAAAAGGATATACAATATAAAGTAACTGAGTTTAATCAAGAAAAAAGCCATTATGAGGAGAGAAAATGTGAGGTTGATTGCCTCAGCCAGGAGATCATAGGCATTGAACAAGCTTTTAAAGAACTAACCAAAGATGTTGAGAAGCAAAATCAATTAGTTTTTGAAACAGTAAATCGGGAAGCAGAAATAAAGAATGCTATAACTGATCTGGAAAACGGAATTAAGAAAGCTCAGGAGAAAAAAGAGCGGTTATTAATCAGATTAGATGAAAATAAAGAGCAGTTGTTGGCCAGCACTAAAAGCGTGAGAGATTTTAATGAGCAAATAATGAAGCTTAAAATCAATCTGGAAAAATGGGAAAAAGTGGTGGATGACGCTGAAATTCAAAGGGATGAATATCTTAAATCTCAAGCTTATATAAATAAGGAATATGATAATATCAATCGGGAAAGATTCAATCTGGAGCATAAAATATCAGTATTAAATGATTTGCAGAAGAATTATGCTGGTTACTCGGAAGGTGTAAAAACCCTGCTAAAATCTATTGAACGGGGAGATCACCAACTAACGGGAATAACCGGACTGGTGGCAAACTTAATTCAGGTACCCAGCGGTATGGAGGTGGCCCTTGATATTGCTTTGGGCAGATCAATAGAGAATGTGGTGGTGGAAACAGCCGAGTCCGCCCGAAAGGCGATTCAATTTTTAAAACAGCGGCATTTGGGGCGGGTTACCTTTTTACCGCTTGATGTCTTGCGGGTTCAGGCAATTTCTTCCCGCGTTAAGAAAGATTTAATGGGCCAAAAAGGTGTATTGGGAATTGCTTCGGATTTGATAAAATATGATATGAAATATGAAAAGGCGCTTACATATCTCCTGGGGCGAGTCTTACTAGTGCAGGACATGGATAGTGGGATGAAGATTTTTAAGGAGATCCAGTATCCCTTGCGAATTGTCACCTTGGAAGGGGAACTTATTAATACCAATGGTGCTATGACGGGTGGAACCATTAAGCAACAACAGTCTAGTCCGTTGCGCCGCATCCGGGAGGAAAAACAAATCAATCAGCAATTAGCAGAATTACGCAAGACAGAGTTGATTAACCGTGATTCGGCAGCCGACATTAACGCCAAACTAAAACTGCTGGATGGTAAACTGCATAAGGGAAGAAATGGCAGGGCCGAAATAGAAATCCAATTGAAGATTATTAAAGATGAAGAAGTGCGTATCCGGTCTCTGCTTGATAGTATTGCTCTGGATAAGGACATATATATGCGGGAAATATCCGGGCTGGAGGGCTATATTCTACAGACAGAAGAAGAAATGCAGGCATTACAGGACAAATACAGGGATATCAGGGCAGAGAATAATTTTACTACTGATGAAATCGGCAAGCTGAGAACAGAGATAGAAACAAATCGCCGTGAGTATGAGGTTAGAAAAGAACGATATTCATCCCACCAGGAACAATTGGAGATGAAGAAAAGGGAATTGGAGAATAACCAGAAAAATATTGCCCAATTTGATCAGGTTAAAAACTCTTATCGGCAATCGGTTATGGAAGCCCAGACTTTGCAGGAGCGGTTACAGATTGATATCAACATTCATCAGGAACGGATTGATTCTACTAACCAAAAAATAGAAGATAAAAAGTTCGGACTAAGTGGTATCGTGGCTAGACTTGATGCCACTCGCCAGGAAGAAGAAGAGAATCGTCAAGAGATGGAAAGTATTCGCGGTGCCATCGTGCCCCTGCAAAAGCAAATTGTAGAAGGCCAAGATCAGCTCAGAACCCTGGAGATGAAGACAGTAAGACTGGATACGGAATTAGAAGGCTTACACCTTAAGTGGCACGAAAAATATGAGTCGGAAGAATTTGATGCTTTCGGCGGCGGCTTAACCTCTCGTCAGATTAGAGACTATAGAATGCGAATAGAAGAATTGGGGATGAGAATAGAATTATTAGGATCGATTGATATTGATTCTATAAAGGAATATGATGATTTAAAGGTTCGCTATGACTTTTTGCAACAGCAGACTGAAGATTTGTCAGCAGCAAAAATTTCTCTGCAAAAACTACTCCAAGAAACTGAAAAGATAATGGCGAGCAATTTTTCCAAGTTTATGGCTCTAGCAGATGAAAGCTTTAAGAGAACTTTTATGGAGATTTTTAATGGCGGGGAAGCCAGTCTGAAAATTGAAACAGTCACTGACCTGGCTGCGGGGGTTGATATTGTGGTTAAGATGCCAGGTAAGCGCAGCCAGTCATTAAATCTGCTCTCCGGCGGTGAAAGAGCTTTAACCTGTATCGCCTTCATATTTTCATTATTGCGTTTGAAACCAGCACCCTTTTGTCTGATGGACGAAATAGATGCATCACTGGATGAAATTAATTTGCAAAGGTTCGCCGACTTCCTGCGAGGTATGTCCACGGACACTCAATTTATAGTAGTTACTCATCGTCAGGCTACCATTGAAGCAGGCAGCAATATTTATGGGATAACTATGCCGCAGGAGGGGATTTCGTCGGTGCTATCCATTAACTGTGACAAAGTTCATAGTTTAGCAGGGTGAGTAAATAATACTAGTACCTCACCGCATGACACATATAATTATAGTTGACAGTTCACAGCTTCGAATACTATGAAGAAAGCAGGTTCCGGTAATGGCATTATTTGATAAATTCAAATGGGGCAAAAAGGAAAAAACAACCGCTGAATCCATAGCTGAATCAGCAGATGGAGCCCAGGCGGCAGAACAGAAAAACCATGAAGAAGATTTAAAAGAGCAAAATATAAATGAATTAGAAGGTACAGTTGGTACCGGCAATATATCACCGGAAACGGACAGCAAAGCACCGCAAAAAGCCAAGGAAGGAATCCTGGAAAGATTCAAGATTGGTCTGAGCAAGACTCGCAAAAACATTGGTGATAAGATAGATAATCTGATTAAAAGCAGCCGTAAACTGGATAGTGAATTTTTTGAGGAACTGGAAGAAATATTGATTCAAGCCGATGTTGGTATTAATACATCCTTGGAACTGGTGAGCAATATAAAGAGTGCCGCAGCCAAAAAGAAGATCAACGATCCAGCCGAGGTAACCCAGCTTATCAAAGATGAAATAGCCGGGTTGTTGGGAACCAATCCCCAGCCTTTAAATATTCAGGGGTATAAACCTGCCATAATCCTGGTGGTGGGGGTAAACGGCGCTGGTAAGACTACCACCATTGCCAAGCTGGCCAACCGACTAAAGAACGAAAAATACCAGGTAATGCTGGCAGCGGCGGATACCTTCCGGGCAGCTGCCATAGACCAGATCCAAATATGGGCAGATCGAGTGGGCGTAGAATTGATTAAGCATCAGGAAGGCTCTGATCCGGGCGCCGTAGTTTATGATGCAATTAGCGCTGCTCGTGCACGTAAAGCGGATGTATTAATCATTGATACCGCTGGCAGGTTACAAAACAAAACCAATTTGATGAAAGAGATAGGTAAAGTAAGAAAGGTTATTGAGAGGGAAATACCGGATGCTCCCCATGAAGTACTGCTGGTTGTGGACGCTACCACCGGCCAGAATGCTGTTAGCCAAGCCAAAATATTCGGTGAAGCAACTGGAGTAAGTGGCATTGTACTTACCAAGCTGGATGGTACTGCCAAGGGTGGAATAGTCATAGCCGTTGCCAAAGAGCTCGATATACCTGTAAAAATGATAGGTATAGGAGAAAAAATTGAGGACTTGCGAGATTTTTCTCCAGAAATTTTCGCCGCGGCACTTTTTGAAAAATGATCGTAGAAAGGCAGGTTATATGAATGCCCAAAATAGGTATAATCGGAGGAACAGGAGTTTATAATCCCAAATTGTTGGATAATGTGAGAGAGACAATCAAGGTTACCCCATATGGTGAAGTTAAGGCACTAATCGGTAGTTACAAGGGCGAGGAAATCGTATTTATTCCTCGGCATGGGGCAGAACATAGTATTCCCCCGCATTTGATAAATTACCGGGCAAATATTATGGCTTTAAAACAGCTGGGAGTAAAGACTATTATTGCAACAGCGGCGGTTGGATCGCTGCACTTTGACCGTAAACCCGGTGAATATGTACTGGCTGATCAGTTTATAGACTTTACTAAAATGCGCAAAAACAGTTTTTTCGAAGGCGGAGAAGAGGGCGTAATCCACTGTGATATGACCGTTCCGTACTGCCCGGAAATTAGAGCCGCCATTAAAAAGGCTGGCGACGAAAGAGGACTAAAAATTCATAATGGCGGTACCTATGTCTGCACTGAAGGACCTCGCTTTGAAACAGCAGCGGAAATTGAAATGTTCAAACTATTGGGTGGGCAGGTAATAGGCATGACCAGTGTCCCCGAAGTCTGTCTGGCTCGTGAAATGGGTATTTGTTATGCTAATATATCTATTATAACCAATCATGCCGCAGGCATATCACCGCATATTCTTAATCATACCGAAGTAGTGGAGGTTATGAGAAATAGTATCCATGATGTCCGCTACTTAATAATGGAAAGCATAAAATATTTGAGCGATACCAGAACCTGCGACTGTGTTGAAATATTAAAGGAAACAAGGATAAACGAGGCATGATACCGACTATTTATTTCGATACAGGATATGTATACATTCTGGATCAGAATAAACTTCCGGGCCAGGTTGAATATGATAAAATGGCTGATCACTATGAACTTGCCCAGGCTATCAAACAGCTGAAAGTTAGGGGGGCACCTCTGATTGGGGTTACAGCTGCGTTTGGATTGGCATTGGCGGTAAAGAATTACTCCGGATCCCCCGATAAATTAAAGAGTTATTTCGAAGAGGCCCAGCAACTGCTGGCATCAACCCGCCCCACCGCAGTCAATCTATTCTGGGCAATAAAAAGAATGAAAACCGTTTTTGCGGCCGAACAACAACTGGATATTAAGAGCCTTGGTGAACGTTTATTGCAGGAAGCCCAGACTATGTGCATGGAAGACATGAATACAAATATATCCATAGGTAACCAAGGGCAGGTGTTATTGCCCCCAGAGGCGCGAATATTAACTATCTGTAATGCTGGTGCTCTAGCTACCTGTGGCCACGGAACAGCATTAGGAGTAATTCGCTCCGCTCACCAACAAAATAAAATAAAGCAGGTATGGGCCTGTGAAACGCGTCCAGTGTTACAAGGGGCAAGACTCACCGTTTGGGAGCTTATACAGGACCAAATCCCGGTAACATTAATAACCGACAGCATGGCTGCCTATCTCATGAAAAAGAATTATGTTGATGCGGTAATAGTAGGTGCGGACCGCATCGCTGCCAATGGAGATACGGCCAATAAGATAGGCACCTACTCTCTGGCAGTACTGGCTGGCTATCATAGTATACCGTTTTATGTGGCTGCACCGTTATCGACCATAGATATGAATACTGCCACCGGGCAGGATATACCTATTGAAGAACGCAATCAGGAAGAAGTGCGCCAGATAAGAGGGCAATATATTACCGTTCCGGAGGTTAAAGTGTATAACCCTGCTTTTGATGTGACCCCAGCTGAGTTAATAACTGGGATAATCACCGAAGGCGGTATAATTTCTCCCCCTTATGTGGAAGGCCTTAAAAGCTTAGAAGGGATATGAGCGGCCATGAGATATCTGCAGGAGCGTAAACAGGTCCTGGATACCGCCCGTGAGATTTCAACTTCACAACTGGTAATAGGCACTTGGGGCAACGTAAGCGTTAAGATCAAAGATCAACCGTTAATGTTGATTACACCTAGTGGTATGAGCTACGATACCATGACCATAGAAGACATTGTCCTGGTTGATATGGGGATTAACGTAGTAGAGGGCAACTGGAAACCTTCGGTTGAGTCACCTATGCATGCTGAAATCTATAAGCAAAGATCTGATGTAAACGCCATAGTCCATGTGCATAGTACTTATGCCACGGCTTTTGCGGTTGCACGTCTGAGTATCCCAGTCGTAATGGAAGAAACTGCACAGGTCATTGGCCATGAGATATTGACTGCTCCTTATGCGATGTGTGGATCAAGAGAACTGGCAGTCAATACAGTTAACTCCCTCGGATCAGGAAAAGCAGTACTATTAGCAAATCATGGTCTGGTAGGAGTAGGGAAAAACATCAGCAATGCTTTAAGAGTCTGCTATGTTGCTGAAGAAACAGCCCGAGTGGCCTGGCTGGCACAAAGCTTGGGGCAGACCAACTCACTTCTACCTGAAGATATTGCTATACTAAACCGGAATTTTAATTCTTATGGGCAGTCAAAGACCTAGTAAATAAGTACCGATTTGAATAAGGGTTCAAGACTATTGTAAGGAGGCGTGATCTTTGAAGCTGCTCATTGATAATGTAAGCATAGTTCCCATGACTGAGGATAACTATATCATTGAAAAAGGATTTATAGTTATCGAAGGGGACAGTATTAAGGCAGTAGGTACCGGAAACGCACCTAGTGGTGACTACGACCAAATAATAGATGGGACCAACCGACTGGCTTTGCCAGGTTTTATTAATGCTCATACTCATGCAGCCATGACTTTGTTGCGGGGTTATGCCGATGATATGCCCCTCATGGAATGGCTGGAAAAAAAAATCTGGCCTCTGGAAGCCAAACTTACCGCTGATGATGTCTACTGGGGAACAATGTTGGCCATAGTGGAGATGATTAAATCTGGAACCACCTGTTTTGCCGATATGTATTTCTTCATGGATGAAGTAGCCCGAGCAGTTGCCCAAACAGGTATCAGAGCAGTTCTGGCCCGGGGTATGGTAGGGATTGGACCGGAAAATGAACTTGCTTTTACGGAAAGTCGTGCCCTGGTTAAGAAGTGGAACGGATCAAACAATGGCAGGATAAGTATTATCCTGGGACCTCATGCACCCTACACCTGTCCCTCTGATTATATGGCTAAAATAATGGCTTTAGCGGAAGAATTAAATCTTGGTATACACATACACCTGGCTGAGACTGCAGGTGAATTTGCTGACAGTAATAATAATTATGGCAAGACCCCGGTAGCCCAGATGGAGAGTCTGGGACTTTTTGCTCATCCAGTATTGGCTGCCCACTGTGTACATCTTACCGAACAGGATATCGAAATTCTAGCTAAATATAAGGTCGGTGTGGCTCATAATCCGGAAAGCAATATGAAGCTGGCCAGTGGCATTGCACCGGTTCCAGAGTTGTTAAAAGCAGGTATTCCTGTAGCTCTGGGGACTGATGGTGCATCAAGCAATAATAATCTGGACATGCTCCAGGAACTTCGTACCTGTGCCCTATTGCACAAAGTTAATACTATGGATCCCACCGTTTTACCTGCTTACCAGGCATTACAGATGGCTACCGCTAATGGTGCTAAAGCACTAGGGCTTGATAGGCAAATCGGCCAACTGGAACAAGGGAAAAAGGCAGATATTATCTTGTGCAAACTTGATCAAGCACATATGATACCCCGTTACGATCTGATTGCTAATCTAGTATATTCAGGACAGGCAGCTGATGTGGATACAGTTATCATCGATGGTAATATAATCATGCAGGATCGGATTATCAAAAATTTTGATGAAGAGGAAGTCCTGCGGCATTCTAAGCTAGTTGCGGAGCGGTTAGTAACACCAATTTAACGTCGCTGGAAAAACTTCGACAATTTATTCAATACTTTAACCCTGAGATTTCACCCAAAACAAGGAATACAACCTATAACCATACGGCATAGTAAGGTTCGGGGGGAAGGAAGAAAGCCCAACGGTATTGAATATATATAAATTGGGGATATATTATCTGTTGCTGGGCAAATAAGCGACAACCGCTATTTATTTTTAAAAAAAAGACGATACGACATTTTAATTGTCGACTTGATTCATGGTTATTATCAAAACAATTTAATAGCTCCGAGTTTATCATCTACAGCTTTTGCTATGATGAGAAACCATTGGGTTAACCTGGAAACGGGTTAGCCTCCCATTGCGGAAAGGAGCCTAAAAGTGCACATGGCCGGGATTGTTATTATCTTGGTTATGGTGCTATTGGGTGAGGTTTTGGCAATGATTTTTTGTGCCTTCAGCCTTAGCTGGAGGCATTTTCGGTTTCAAGGGGATTGGGGACAGGTTTACTGTCCCACTCCAAGGCCGAAAAAGTGGGACAAGTGAACCTGTCCACAATTTAAACTGCTAATTTGGTATAGAAATAGATCAATTTGAACATTTAAAAGAGAGGAGGTGTTATTATGGCAAACTATAAGGATATCATTGCTGGATGCAAAGAGACCAAAGGAGGAATAATTGAAGCATATCATGCGTTACAGAGCGAATTCAATTATATTTCTCGCGAAGCACTGGTAGAAGTAGCTCATGCGTTTGGTATTTCAGAAGCACAGGCTTATGGGGTGGCGACTTTCTATTCCTATTTGTCCGTAGAAAAAAGAGGCAAATATATAATACGTATGTGCGAAAGCGCTCCCTGTCATGTAGCCGGAGCTGATGAATTATTAAAGGCTATCGAGAGTCTGCTGGGAATCAAGGTCGGGGAGACCACACCAGATGGCAAATTTACTTTAGAACTAACCGAGTGTGTGGGGCAATGCCAGGCGACTCCGGTTATTACTGTCAATAGTGAACCTGTATTTAATGTGACTGCGAAGATTCTGCCCCAGGTTCTTGCTGCCTATAAATAGAGAAAGGAGGGGATTGGATGGCTGAGGAAATGAGAGTGCTATTAGAACATGCTGACAAGATCAACCCAGAAAGTGCTGATGAATATATAAAAGTCGGCGGCTATGTCGGCTTAGAGAAAGCACGTAAAATGGAAACCAATGATTTGATTCAGGAAGTTAAAAGTTCCGGACTCAGAGGCCGTGGTGGAGCCGGATTTAACGCTGGTATGAAGTGGAGTTTTGTTCCTAAAAATGCCGAAATAAAATATGTGGTTTGTAACCTGGACGAAGGTGAGCCCGGTACTTATAAAGATCGGATAATCTGTGAAAAGAATGCTCAGGCTCTGTTGGAAGGAATGGCCATATGTGGCCTTGCGATTGGCTCCAAACAGGGCTACATTTATTGCCGGGGAGAGTACCCATTTACCGTTAAATTACTGAAGAACGCCATACAAAGTGCTAAAGCCTGTGGAGCTTTGGGTGATTTTGATATTGAAGTAAGAATGGGAGCCGGAGCTTATGTTTGTGGAGAAGAAACAGCTCTGATCGAGTCTATTGAAGGGCACCGCGGCGAACCAAGGTTTAAACCTCCTTTTCCCGGGGTTGCAGGACTTTGGGGAGTACCCACAGTTGTAAATAATGTGGAGACTTTTGCCTGCTTGCCGTATATTCTGACCAATGGTGCCGCATGGTTTGCCGGAATTGGTGCAGCTAAATATCCAGGCACTAAAATAGTTACCTTAACTGGTGATACCAACAATCCAACCTATTTTGAGGTTCCCACAGATTACTTGCTGCGGGATGTAATCTTCAAACTGGGTGGAGGTATAAAAGGCGGTAAAAAACTTAAAGCAGTTCAGGTAGGAGGAACCTCGGGAGCATTTATACCCGAACAGAATCTGGACACGCAGATAGATTTTGATTCTATGGGAGCAATTGGCGCGGCTTTAGGTTCCGGAGCGGTTTTAGTATTGGACGAGACCCGTGATATTGTTGATATTGTAACCAGAATATCAAAATTCTTTGAACATGAATCTTGTGGAAAATGTAACCCCTGCCGGGAAGGTACCTTCCGCTGCCGGGAAATAATGGAGAAGATCAATGCTGGTAAAGCCAGTGAAAAGGACGTCGATCGGATATTGCTGTTAGCCAAGGTCATGCAGAAGGCCGCCTTATGTGGCCTGGGACAGGCTGCTCCCATTCCGATTCAATCAACTATTAAACATTTTGCTTATGAATATAATAGGAAATTTATTTAATTCTAAGGAAAGGAGGAAAAATGATGATTAAACTAACGATAAATGGCCAAGAAATACAAGTGCCGAAAGGGACAATGGTTCTAGATGCCTGTCAACAAGCGGGCGCGGATGTCCCTACCCTGTGCTATGATCCTGATCTAAGATTGGCCGGATCATGCCGCATGTGTGTAGTAGAAGCCAAAGGGAGACCTAACTTAATGGCCGCTTGTGTAAGCCCGGCTGAAAATGGAATGGTAATTGAAACTGAGAGTCCCGATGTTGTTGAATCCAGAAAAGTTATTCTGGAGTTATTGCTGGCTCGTCACAAACTGGAATGCCATACCTGTGAAAGAGACGGCAGCTGCAAACTACAGGATTATTGCTACAGATATGGAGTAACCGATTCCCGTTTTGCAGGCCAGGGTCCACATTTTGGGATGGAAGATCCTAATCCCTTTATCAAAAGAGACTATGATAAATGTATTATGTGTACCAAGTGCGTACGTGTTTGCGAAGAGATTACAGGTGCACAAGCTATAAATGTTAAAGACAGAGGACATCACGCTAAGATTGCCACCGTTTTTGATGGCAAGCTGGCCGATTCAAGCTGCGTATTCTGCGGCCAATGTGTAATGGTCTGTCCAGTAGGAGCCTTGACCAGTAAAGTATCCGCCGGCAAGGGCAAATCATATCAGACTAAAGATGTGCTTACTACTTGTACCTACTGTGGAACTGGCTGTACTTTTGAGCTGAATGTCAAGGATGACCATGTGGTAGGGGTTACCTCCGTAAGAGATTCGGAATTAAGTCCGGTTAATAAAGGCGCACTGTGCGTAAAAGGTCGCTTCGGCTGGGATTTTATTGAATCTGACGAAAGGCTGACAACTCCATTAATCCGCGAAAACGGAGAATTAAGGCCTGCTTCCTGGGATGAAGCCCTTGATTTTGCCGCTAATAAAATAAAAGCCATTAAGGAAAAAGATGGACCGGATGCCTTGGCTCTGTTTTCCTCAGCTCGTGCGACTAATGAGGAAAACTATCTAGCCCAGAAGTTATTCCGGGCAGCTATTGGAACCAATAATGTTGACCATTGCGCCCGTCTCTGACACTCCGTTACTGTCGCCGGTCTGGGGGCAGCATTTGGTAGTGGAGCAATGACCAACTCCATCAATGAATTGGAAAAGGATGCTACAGCGATACTCTTAATTGGTACCAATACTACGGAAAACCATCCTGTGATAGGATATAAGATTCGCAAGAATGTTAGATTAAATGGAGCCAAATTGATAGTGGCTGATCCTAGAAGAATTGAGCTCAGTGATATCGCTGATGTTGATTTACGTTTTAGACCAGGTACTGATGTAGCGCTCATAAATGGCTTTATGAATGTTATTCTTGCTGAGGGATTGGAGAACAAAGATTTTATTTCCAAGAGAACCGAGGCCTATGAAGAATTAGTTAAAGTAGTAGAAAAATATACCCCTGAATATGTTGCACCTATATGCGGGGTTGATGCTGAAGACATTAGAAAGGCAGCTCGTATTTATGCAACCGCTGAAAGGGCTTCTATTTGTTATGCTATGGGTCTTACCCAGCACAGCACCGGTACCGACAACGTCAAGACCATGTGCAATCTAGCCCTTATAACCGGAAACCTGGGCAAACCCGGAACCGGAGTAAATCCTCTGCGTGGTCAGAACAACGTTCAGGGAGCCTGTGACATGGGTGCATTGCCAGTAGTATATCCCGCCTACCAAGCAGTAACTAATCCTGAGGTACGTGAAAAATTCGAGAAGTTCTGGGGCGTTCCTCTATCCCCGAATAATGGTTTGACCATTCCTGATGTGGTAGATAAAGCTCATCATGGTGAAATCAAGGGATTGATGGTTTTCGGAGAAAATCCTATGGTCAGTGATCCTGATCTCCACCATGTTGGCGAGGCTCTTGATAATCTGGAGCTTTTGATAGTACAGGATATATTCCTAACCGAAACTGCCATGAAAGCCCATGTAGTGTTCCCAGGTGTAACCTTTGCTGAAAAGAACGGTACTTTTAGTAATACTGAGAGAAGGGTACAGAGAGTACGCCAGGCGATTACACCCAAAGGAGATGCACGGCCTGATTGGGTAATCCTTCAGGACTTATCCAACCGGTTGGGATATCCTATGAACTATAACTCACCGGAAGAGATATTTGCAGAAATTAGAACGGTTACACCATCGTATGCCGGCCTTAGCTATCAACGTATTGATAAAACCGGTATTCCCTGGCCTTGTCCTAATGAGGAGCATCCCGGTACACCCATACTCCATGGGGAAAAATTCAGCCGGGGATTAGGTCTTTTCCATGCGGTTGAGTTTAAGGAAGCGTATGAACTTCCGGATGCTGAATACCCATTGGTATTATCCACAGGTCGTAGCCTGTTCCATTATCACACTGGTACCATGACTAGAAGATCCAGTGCGCTTAATGAATTCATGCCGTCCAACGAAGTACAGGTAAATCCCGAGACGGCAGCTAGATTGGGTATAATTGATAATGAAATGGTGAAGCTCATTACCCGTCGAGGTTACATCGAGGTTAAAACTCATATTACCGAGATGGTTCCAGATGGTGTTGTTTTCACCTTCTTCCATTTTGCTGAGGCCGCGGCCAATGTATTAACCCAAGCCAAATGTCTCGACCCGGTAGCCAAGATACCTGAGTATAAAGTATCCGCTGCCAGGATAGAAAAGATTTAAGTAGTTCTGGAATTAGATAGAGTTAGAATAAATAATAACACCGGGTAGAAATTTGAACTGCTCCCTGTCAAGTAGACGGGTGAAAAAAATAAAACTAGTTTGCTGGGCTCCTTAAATTAAGGGGCCCAGCTTTTTATGCAGCGGTTTCGAGCAACTGGCGGTAAGTCATCGGAGACATTTTGTTCAACTTTTTTTGCCGGCGTTCGTAGTTGTAGAAGTGTATGTAGCTATCAATGGCCGCTACCAGGTTGTCGTAATCCTTAAAGTTGCCACGGTAGTACATTTCGCATTTCAGAATGCCCCAGAAGCCTTCCATCGGTCCGTTGTCGATGCAGCGACCGACGCGTGACATGCTTTGTACCATTCCAGCCTTGTCCAATTTAGACTTAAATACCTTACTTGTATATTGGTAACCTCGGTCACTATGAAACATTGGGGTGGCATCCGGGTATTTGGAAACGGCCAAATCAAAGGTGTCAAATACGAGCTGATTATTGTTGTGACGGCCCATGGCGAAAGAGATAATACCTTTATCTTTAAGATCGAGGATTGCGCTCAAATACAGCTTTGCATTATCTCCATACTTAAATTCTGTGACGTCGGTCAGCCACTTCTCGTTGAGCTTTTCAGCACTGAAATCACGGTTCAGAATATTCTCTGCCGTAATTTCCGGGGTAGAACGCCTGTATTGTGGACGTTTCCTGCGGATTACGGCTTTTAAACCCACCAGTTGGGTAAGACGGTATATACGCTTGTAGTTGTAGTTGGTCGCGTATCGGGCGTTCAACTCATCTGTCAGTCGCCTGTATCCATATATCCCGTTGAATTCAGCATAGAGATAACCAAGTTTGTGAAGCAGATCTCCATTCTCATACTCACGGGTACTCTTGTTGCGGTGGAGCCATTTGTAATAGGATGACCTGTTCAATTCCAATATCCTGCAAATATTTCCTACCGGGTAGGCTTCTTGTTCGTGCAGCTCCTTTACAGCCAGGTAAAGCCTTTCCTGCCGGACGCCGCTTAGTCCCGCCTCCTTTCGATCTCCCGGACTTTTTTTAACACGGCTATCTCCATTTCTTTTTGTTTGTTCTCGGCTCTGAGCATCTTGTTCTCTGCTCGCAGGCGCTCGACTTCAGTCATTTCATCCTGAGGCTTGGGTTTCCCACGCTTGTCGATGAGGCCTTCGACTCCCTTTGCCTCATACTTGCGTACCCAGCTATATATCTGCTGGTATGATACCCCGTATTTCTCAATTACTGAGACATAGTCCTTACCATTGGCTATGCAGTAGCTGACAATTTCAATTCGCTCTTCTAACATGGTTAACCGTCCTCTGGTCATATAGATTCCTCTCCCTCGGCCCCCGGTAGCCCTAAGATCTTTATGACCATTATACCTAGTTATCCAGTTATGGAGTTGCCTTTTATTACGGATGCTATACTTCTTACATATTCCAATTGGCTTCCTTCGCCCCTTAGGTACGCCTCTATTGCTGCGGTTTTGAGTTCCACGCTGTATCTGTTATTTGTCTTTTGAGCTGCCAACCCAGATGGACCCATTGCCTCATAATTCGCTATCCATTGCCGGAAGGTGGCTGGATCTACCCCGCATTCACGTGCTATATTTTTCTGGCTTCCTTCTCCTCGTTCGTATCTTTCGACTGCTTCCAATTTCTGTTCATAACTAGTGCCTCTTCTGCCCATAGAAAAACTCCCCTCTGCGTAGTCCTGAATTTTTGTTATTTCAGGTGTCTACTCAATGGGGAGCTTATCA
>JGI24731J21663_1000431_pt1 | contig 45471 bp, 42 predicted proteins | sample EPASupsiteHSE605_FD_21663 | JGI IMG/M metagenome (IMG submission 21663) | reverse complement strand
CAAAAAGGCGGGTCTTTGGACTCGTCTTTTTGCGTAATTACACGAAAGACGGGGCTGCCCCTCAATAGAAATTAATTTCTATTTTGAGACAGCCCCTTTTTGACATAAAGACACGGGGACGGTTCTCCCGTCTCACATCTGAGACAAGAGAACCGTCCCCGTGTCTACTTGGAAAAACTGAGGACCAGAAAAAACTAATATTTACTTTAGAACCGTTAGTTCGGGTGTATCACTACCCTTCTGAGATTCCTGATATCGGACCTTCCATTTTTTCCATAACTTTTTCGACGCTTCCACGGCCACGGGGTCAAATTGTAAGCCTTTGTTGATGAGTATCTCCTCCCAGCATTCCTCCCAGGACATGGCTTTTCGATAAGGTCTTATTGAAGTAATGGCATCCATAGAATCTACTACCCCAATAATCCTCGAACCTAGAGGGATTTTATCCTCTCGCAAGCCAGCCGGATAGCCTCTCCCGTCCCACCTTTCGTGGTGGTGTAGCACTACTTCTGCAATCTTTTGCAGCCCTTTCGATTTAGCTAAAATCTTATAGCCGATTTCCGGATGTGTTTGTATCTGTGCGAACTCATGGGGAAGAAGTCTTCCTTTTTTATTTAAAATTGTTTCTGAAATACCCATCTTACCAATGTCATGGAGGTGGGCCGCAATATGAATCGTTTCAAGTTCTGAACCTTTCAGCCCCATAGCTCGTCCCAGATCGTACGACATGTCCCCTACTCTCGAAGAATGTCCGCTGGTGTATAAATCTTTAGCTTCCAGTGCTGCGGCTAAACACTCAATAATATCGTGGAAAGGGTGAGGAGGGAAAATCCTTTGGATGTATTGAAACATACGCGTAAGTACCTTTCAAGTCTTTACTTTCCTATAGCTCCCCGCTAGCTGTCGCTTCGAGCTCCTGCAACAATCCCTCTAATGAAGTTCCACTGCTGTTATGGCATCTGAAGACTGGTATCCTCTTTCTTTTTCCTTCTTTTACCGCTACGTGAATCATTTGATGCGAGACTGTCGAAGTGAATAAAACGATCCCATCAGGAGTTCCGATCGCCTTTGACCACAACTAGCAACACCAGTTGAATAGGAAAAATTTTACACCTGTCAAACCTAACCTACCCACAGTTCTCATTTTCAAATTTAGATACCTAATTAATTAAGACTTATTTTTATGTTGCCACCAATTCATTTTCGAGAAAGGCAAGCATTGATCGAGGGGGGCTATCATTGGTCTGAAATTCAACGAAATAAAGTATGGATATATCATCACTGCCTAATTCTATTTTCTTAACAACCCCAGAAAGCCCATAAAAATCATCGTTTCCCTGATCGTTAATTTTCACAACTTCTCCAATTTTGTAAATTGACATGTATCACAACTCCCTTCTTTTCTATGATTTCGCAGCCTTAATCATTAAATAGCAACTCGCCGATTTAAGTTAAATACAATGTTGAGTATAGAGTTTGTGCCTATACTGTCTATCCTTAAAGAGAACCTTAGTAGGTTTACAACTTGGAGGAGGCAGTTGAGCCGTTAGTGTTTCTATATTTATTAACTTGTCGCTTTTTGTTCGACGGGTTGGCTCATCTCCCTGAATTTTTATTCGAGATAACAATTGAATTATTGAGAAAACCTAATAATAGTGTTGCTTCACATTTTTCCCGTAATCTAAGTATAAGGATACTAGTACATGCATGATAATGATAATCGTTATCATGCATGTGTAATTGTACTACTGGAAATCATGATCGTCAATATAATAATTATTCTCATGATAATTTTTAGATCAGTTTATGATTATCGCGGGGATTGGCCGTCCTTCAAACAAGTAAAAGCTCTGAAATTTATCAATTTATTCCAGAGCTTTTCTTACCTTAATGTCTGATATGGTTTAACTACTATTGGCTAAAATTAATGGTAATATCCACAATTTCCGGAGTATTACCTACCCGAATCGGCGGACCCCATGTACCATAGCCTGACGAAACAATCAGTTGGAAATCTCCTTTGCGCAGGTATCCCCAGTCATTTTCAAAAATACGTTCAGTAATAAACTGAATGGGAAACAATTGCCCACGATGTGTATGTCCGGACACTTGTAAATCTACCCCTTGTTCTGCAGGCTCTGCTAATTGTGACGGTTGATGATCCATCAGTATGATTGGAAGAGAACGATTGACGCCCTGCATTAAGCTTTTAAGGTCTTGTCTATTGCCACCTCTAAAACGCGACCCTGACCGATCATCTCGACCAATCACGTAGAAACTCCCATTGATCTCCTCGAAGCTATCCCGTAATACCTTGACCCCTGCTTCACCCAAGTATTTTATCGCTTCGTCGGCATTTCCTCCAATGTACTCATGGTTCCCAAGAACCGCAAAAACACCGTATGGCGCACTAAGTCTGCGAAAGGTATCAGATACTTCCTGTTTTTCCGACGATTCGATGTTTTCATCGAATACATCTCCTGCAAACAAGATCAGATCCGGTTGAAGTTCATTAATCGTATTAACCATTTTTGTCAAATGCTTGTTATGAATGATCGTACCTAAATGAATGTCGGAAACCATGATCACATGCAACTGTTTAAGCGATCCAGCCTGTTTTTCGATCGACAAATCGTAATGATTAACCCGAGGATGTCGGGCATTCCAAGCTCCATAGCTCACGATACCGACAACTAAGATTAACACAGTTAATCCCAAAGCGGGATTTATATTCTGTTTTATCCCTATCGGAACAAGTCGAGTCCACCGATCTAGCAAGCGTAGGATATCTAGCGCTGTTATCAATAATAATGAGTAGAACATAAATGGCAGCCAATAAGCCCCAAGCATGGTCAATCCTTCGTATAACCCTATGGGAAGATATTTCTCAGCTAAACGACTAAATAAATAGGAAAAAGAAATCACTAAAAAGATGGACCAATATACTCTAGTGCTTAAGAAGGGCAAAAAACTAAAGACAGCTTGCCACGCCCGCAAACCGATGTAGTAATTAAGGCCACCGTAAATAATAAAAATTACAGTAATAACCACATAGAACAAAGGGTTCATCATGTCATTGTGTACCTCCGAGCTTAAATGTAACACTAGCAGTTTTTTATTTATAGGGGTAATTATATAACCTTTTGCGACTTACGTCACATACTTGATAGTTTATCATTAGTAGGCAGCTACGTAAACTTTTACTACTCTATACCCTATCCGAAGCAAGGAGACAGGTACGTTGTTTTAGATACTGGGAAAGAGAACAACGTACCTATCCTTCTGTCTGCCTGAGCCGTTATGAGAAACTTTCTTTCATAGCGGTTACGCAAGAAAAGAGTGGATCTGCTCCAATACAAGCACAACCACTCTTTTCTTGTTCAATTCTATTTCTTTTTACTTACAGGAGCCTGTATTTCTGTCAAGTAGTTCTCTGGACTGGATTCACACCAAGGACCTTTATAATAGATCGCCCGAGTAGATCCGTTCATTTCATAACCATTCGACGCCATCCATACACCTAGAGCATGATATGCCCCAGTTATTTCTTCGAATGGACCGAGATGCATTACTACCGCCATTTCCGGAACCGCTTCAAGCTCTCTCAAGTTAATTCTATCTGTTTCAACAACATCCTCATTAACACACATGGCTACCTCAACGTCCACGTCACTTTCCTTGTATCCCTGGTCGTGATATATGGCATAGCTTAAAGATGAACACTTAAGACTATTCTTATCAGCAAAGGCCTGCAGCTCTTCCCATAGTCTTCCTTCGGCATTGTAAGCAGGAATAACATCTCTTAAGGAAACCACTTTGTAAGCTGGTATGCATTTTTAATGCTATTTCATAATTCATGATTGAATCCTCCTGACTGATGAATTTAATTAAGGTTTCTAAGATTGATTCTTTTCATTCTTTATGCTTAGTAATAAGGTAATAAAGTGATGAATTGATTCATCTGAATCCTGCTCTTATGATTAAGTCAGCCATAATTGTTTGATTAACCCCAAGATTATGCTCTATTAATATTGTGTCCGCTCTAGCAATATGTAATCTTAATCAAGCAATATTTTCACTGTCATAAATTCTAACTCCATGAGTAATTTACCCTTATTTGCTTAGAATTAACATATTTTGAAAACCAAATCATGATTTAAATCACACCCACATTTTTATTTTCCCTGTATACTTAAAAAAAAGTACCTTTTATAAGGACTGCTTTATTCACCTCCATAGTTCTACTTTACTTGGTATGATTTTTACTAGACGGAGTACTATATGGGAACCAAAATCGGCTCGAAATGTTTAACAAAAAAAACATCAGTCGATAGCTAATGTTTCATCTGTGGTGTGATCGATATGATCGCTTGGAGGTAAAAAAGTTGAGAGGGGACGGATAGGGCATGAGAGATGCGGTTGATATTGTATATAATCCTACGCCTTCGATAGAACGCCTTTATTTGGAATTAACCAACCGTTGTAATTTGTCTTGTGAAATGTGTTACCGCCATAAATGGAAAGAACGTTTGGGCGATATGTCGACAGATCTTCTAAGCTCTATTGCGGGTGAGATATCCACTTTTCCAGATCTTAAAGAAGTGATTCTGGGAGGTATCGGTGAACCGACGATTGCTAATAATTTTCGACAAGCGGTAGAAATGTTCGCTTCTCGGTATGAAGTTACAGTGACTACGAACGGCACTACATTGAACGACGAGTTGATTGAATTCTTAATCTCCAGTGGTGTTGCCCGGATAGCCTTGTCCGTTGATTCGACAGATGTGCAGACGTTTGATGCTATCCGGCATCAAAATATACAAGGTATCTTGGAGAGTACGCGTCAAATAGCAATGCGGAGGGTTAATGGGAAGCCGGAGATTGTATGGGAATTCCTAGCTATGAAGAGCACTCTCCCCTATTTGGTTGAGACTGTACGCCAGGCTTCACAATTGGGTGTAAATCGGATCTTCGTTTCTCATATCTTGCCAATGCGTGAAGAGTCACTGGTGGAAACCCTTTATCATCCCATATTACCTGAGACCGAACGAACATTTCGAGAGGCTTTATTGCAGGGAATGAGAAAAGGTGTGGATGTAGTCTTACCACAAAACGAGTTAAGAACAGAGCGTCATTGCAGGTTTGTGGAAACTCAAAGTGCGGTTGTACGCTGGGATGGCGAGGTTTCTTCCTGTTATCGGTTTTTGCATTCTTATCCTGAGTATGTCTTCGGAAGACACAAGCTGATTGAGGCTCACAGTTTTGGTTCGCTTAGGAAGCAATCGTTGTTTGAAATCTGGACTCAGCCTGAATTCATGAGGTATCGTTACAATGTTCTGCACGGAGAATACGCATCGTGTCCTGATTGCCAGTGGATCGATGGGTGCGATATGGTTCTTCATACAGACATGGATTGCTTGGGTAATGCTCCATCTTGTGGAGATTGTCTTTGGGGACGGGGAATGACAGTTTGCCCATGAATAATGATATTCACTACTTTGTGGGCTTCGTCCCTCATTTTTTTACCTCCCGAGCATTTTGCCCGAGAGGTCTTGTTGGTTTCTTTATCTAGAGTTCTTTTTCCTTAAACTTAACCCAATGCCTATCATTAATAACATAGCCAATGCGGAAATCGTGAGGTTAAAAAGCAGTTTGTGATTCGTTGGATTCTCAGGTAGTTGCGTCTTAGGTGGGGTTGAAACTTCTGCTCCCAGCGTAGCTGGAGTCAGGGGTTCCTTTTTTACGATGGTTTTATAATCCATGATATCGTAGTGGGGTGAGTTGATAGTGTTGTTTCCATAAGCTAATCGATAATGAGTGTTCCCTAAATCCTTAAAGACCAGTTTGTTGAGATAGTAGCTGATCCTTATAGACTTCAGATTGATGGGTTTATCATCACGGTTATGAATGACGAGTTGGAGTTGATCGACGGGATTAGTATCCGACCATTCGATATGTTTATTAATAGGAAGAGAAGGGTCTAAGGGGAGATTTGAGAGTCTTCCTTCTAAGAGATACCGTTTCGTCTCGCCGTTTAGTCCATAAAGAGCGTAATTTCGTTCAAACATGTCGTCTGTGATTAATTCTAAGCGAAAGGCAAAAAGATGGTTTACCTTAATTGTGATCACCGTATCGTTTCTCACCTGAGTTGTTATAAAGAGAGCTTCTTCTGATTGAATAAAGCCTTCTTTTTCTTTGGAAGTTGTAGCGTCACGAATCGAGTCGAGAAAATAGGGGACTTCCTCGTCTGATTCATCTAACACTCTTACGTCGTGAAGTTGGTTACTGTGCGCATAGACCTCTTTATCCAAAACAACGGATTTATACCCAGGCGAGTTATCTGTTTGAATTGGTTTTGAATATTGAAAACCATTCCCAGCGTATACGGGTGCCACAAGCAAAAAAATGCTGGATAGGATAGTAAGCATGATCTTATGCATCATAAGTCACTGCTTGAATCTTGCTCATTTTTTGGTAGGCATAAGAGATCAATAGGGCAATGGCTCCAATCCCGAAGAAGGAAATGATTCTGCCCAACGTATCAAGACCAGTCAAATCCACGAGAAAGAGTTTAACACAAACCAAAAGCGCTAATCCCAATCCTACCCGACGGATAAGAACATAGTGCTTATTAAATCCATAGCGAATGAAGACAAAAGCATACCCCATATACATCACATTTAAGGCAAAATTGATATAACGCACCCAATAAAATTGACCCGTTAAAAAGAATGAACTTGTAATAAGCAAGTAACCCGCTAAGACAACAGGATATAACTCTAAATTGTGTTTTACTAAGGCTAATACGCGGAGAACAGATTCTTTCAAACTCATAAACGCCAAACCATTCAGTCTAACCAAAACAATCAGAGAGAGTATCTCTAACAGAAGGTTGGGGTGAGTTATATTAAAAACACGGAACTCAGCATTCATAAGGATTATTCCAACTGCGAAAGCTACGGATAAACCTGTGACAGCCCAGAGAATAACTTTGTCATGGATCCAGCTCGTCTTTTGAAGAACTTTAATATAGAGATAAAACGCTAAAGCAAGGGCCACCGCATGGTAAAACATAGGATTAAAGATCTGTTGAAAGTAGTTTTGGAACAAATAATTTATTTCATCTATTGTATAAACTAAGAGCCGGAAAAGGGTAAGATACTTAAAGATATCTAAGAAGTTATACTTCCAAGTGAAGAGGTAGTCTCTATGCCGTCCTGTGGCGAAGTAAGTATATAGTAAGAAAACAGAACTTGCCACCATCAGGAAATAGGTCAAGTGATAATATTGTTGATAAATGGGTTTAATAAAGAAATTGCCGTACGCCAAAAGATAAGCAATCCAACCCATCCGCTCAAGTAGATTACTTTTGATTTTTAGGGCAAAGAGGATAAGGATAAGACTTTCGGTCACCCACCCTAAACTAAGCCACACATAGCCGAATTGAAAAGGGATTATAAGGAACGAGAAGGTTAATGAGAAGATATAGAACAGCCAGACAGTGTTAGCGTCATGGTTAGGTATTTTCTCAACCCCCTTGGCTAAGACAAAGTAGATTGCACAGAAAGCGAGAGAGAGGATTCCTTTATAATCCTTGAGTAAGGGATCTCCCGCGAATAACAGATATGTGATGAAAGATGTAAGTAAGGTATTAATTCCTAAAACCATAATATCGGCAGGAATTAATTTGCCAAAGTTCGTTTTCAATGGGTTTAATAGAAACATCGTCGTGTACATCAGGAAGATGGCAAAGCTGTAGAAGATATTAATATAGACATTTTGACTGATTTCAACGGTTGCTAAAAAGAAAAGCATACCTGATATGAAACTAAAGTATTTCACACTATTCCACTTCTTAAACGTGGATGTCGCCATAATGGAAGAATTAAGCATTAAAACATAGGCGATGAGGAGAAGTGAGGACAGATCTCCGATATCTGAGACCGTAAAATGATAGAGAAAAACTGGTAAGTATCCTCCAAGTAAGGCGAAGACGCTAATAGTTCTAGAGCGGTATCGCTGAACTAATAGGACAGAAGCCATGGAAACGAGGAAGGATAAGCCAAGAGCAACGGTCGGGTCAATAATCTTCAAAACAAAATAACTAATCAAGATCGAGCTGTACAACCCGCCAACTCCAATGGAAATAACCCCCTTGGCAAATTGGGTAAAGGCTTTTCTCATTAGAAATTCCCCAATCACTAAAAGCAGGGAACTAATTAAGAAAATGGAAGCACCTTTGGCATAGCCACCTAACCAATGACTATACGAGTACTTAGCAAACGTCATGATCCCTAGGAGAATTAAAAATGCCCCGATCCAGTTAAGCCAATTAAGTCCAAATTTGAGTTCAAAGTTATTATTGCGAAGTCGCTTCTGGAAAACCTCTTCACTCACCGCTTCCTGAGCCAAATCCGTATAGGAGGCAGCAACCGTCTCTTTGAGCTGACTCGTATCTGAGGAGAAAAGCGTGGATTGGTTTTTGATAGCGTTCTTAACTTTGACTTGAAGGGCCGTGATTTCTTGCAGCACCTCTCTTTTATTCGATTCTAGGATAGTATCCGCTTCCTTAAGAATGTCGTTCATCTTGCCTAAAGCCGTTTGCTCTAGAGCCCTTAACGAGTTATGCCCTTTCAATTCGGAGGATATGAAGTAATTATCGATTTTCTGTTTAGAGAGTTTAAGGATTTGCAGTTTTTCATCAAGGATAAGTTCTGACAACGACGTTTTTAACTGATAATTATCCTGCGTAAGCTTTTGAATATTGATTTGCAACTCGGATACTAATCCTTTGCTTTTTTCTAATTCGCTTAGCAATTCCTTGTTATGAGCTAGAACCTCATCTGTCTTATAATTGGCTATTACCTTATCGAAATCATTCGTAAAATCATGATATTTCTCTAGAAGCAATTGTAAATCATCTTGTTTGCTCAAGAATACACCACCTTCTTTACCCAACCATTTCCTGGTGTTAACTAACTATTCTATGTGGACTTAGATATACCTTTTATTTACTTGCCTTTTTTCTAGACAGCATAGGTCAGCTTACTCCGAGTGTTTTGCTCAAGCGGTCTTGTACACCGATCGTCTCGATCAGACATAGAAGGGGAACTTTCCCGAATTCAGGAGCTTTTATTTGCGTATGTCACGAATGTTGTTACTGAGGATTCAGTTACAGTATATAACACGGGAACGAATACGATAGTGACTACGATTACCTTACCTGCCGGAAGCGGTCCTGAGGGAATTGCAATTACCTCATCCGGTTCACGGGCTTATGTTGCAAATAGTAATTCTACAGTTACTGTAATTGATACGGCAACCAATACGATCTTGACTACGATCGCCTTCCCTGGCGTGAGCATTCCTCGAGGAATTGCGATTTCCCCAATTCTTTTACTTTAATTGACCTTTTGGGGTGGCGTAGCGTTGCTGCTTTAACCTAAATAAGACCTCTCGTGCGTTTTTGCCCGAGAGGTCTTATTAGGTTTCTTTATTTATTTAGGATTCTTTTCCTTAAACTTAACCCAATGCCTATCATAGTGATTAGAACGTTGAAATGGGGAGGATTCTTGCCCTTACGTCCTAAAATATCGAAAAGTATTATGAGTAGAAAGTAACATCACAAAAATTATAATTTCCTGTCTCACCCGTCTGGCGTTTTTTGGCCAGCCGGGTCTTCTTCCGTTATGCAAAAATGGTGACCAACAGAGGCGTTAAGTCAACAAAAACGCCAGAGCGTCCAAACGTTCTGGCGGTGTCAACATTCACTTAAAGAAATATTCACGTTATCAACTCTTTGACTAAGGACATCTTCCACCTATCCCCTCTATCCAGATCCTCTGCTAAGCCCGCCGACCGAATTCTTCGATACTATTGCTTCGCCATTTCGAAGAACAGTTAGCTTCTACCGGACACATTGAGGAATTCATATGCTAATCTACCCATTAATATATATTTTAGGAAACTAGACTATTTTTTTGACATATACGATATCCGTTAAAGTACCCTTAAAATACTCGTGGTCTCCATTGGGCAGGTTCCAGATTGCTTTTACTTTAGATGGTATTTTTATGCCATCCTTTTTAATATAGCAACTTACCTCAGCCGTCCACTTTTGTTTTTCTGATTTGCCATTACCAGAATCCATATAACGCTCATCTGTCTCAAATTTCATGAATTCACCCTGATCGTTAAAGGTAAATATACCCTCTGCTTTAACGCCTTTATATTCAATGCTTGCTTTAGCGTGATTTTTGTCTATAGCCTCCCATCTAACATATTGCTGGAGTGCACAGTTAGGCACAATCAAAGATTCAGACAAGTATGTTACAGCAGCTGATACATTTATTTCAGCTCCCATTACATTAAATATGGTTATTATCTTCAACAGTTTACCAAGCATATTTCCTTGCCCATCTAAATATTTATCCCTGCCCTCAAATGGAAAAATACCAAACATTGTCGAATAAATATATGCCAGTCTCGCCGGCTCAGTAACAAAATTATATTGTTCATATTTAATTTTGAACCACGGTTTATCAGGGCTCATTTTAAAGCTGACGTCATCCCATACAAATTTTACATTAGTCATTCTTTCTTTACCAATGTAACCGGAATATCTAAAATATCTTTGAACCGGTTCAGGAAGATTTATGATATCTTTTTCGTTAAACACCTCATGGTTTACTATGGATTTATCGATTTCAGTCTGCACTTCAGATAAGAACATTCTTTTCATAGGTGTATCCCCCCCAGTAGTAGAACCGCAGTTTTTAAGAATCTTGCCCAGCTAAAATCCGTGCCTTTTTAAAAAGGTAATAAGATAGCACTAATAGGAAAACAACAACAGCATTTATTAGAATCTCAAGGCTAAGGTTTAACCCTGTGTTTTTTTCGATGGAATTTTTTATACCTAAGAATAATATTTCCCGGACACTCGAAATTACCCCAATATATATGAAAGGACTAAGACTAAACTTTTCTTGCTTTAAAAAACGGAGAACGGTCCAAATAATTTCTTTGATGATCAGAAGCAGCAGGGCATTATTAATGAGTGTGAGCAGTGAGAAATTGGAATTGTGGAAGTTACTGATTGAATCAACAACTATAAGGATTGCAGCAACCACTAGCATCATAAAAACGACAAGGTGAAGAATCATTTCGGTCCAAATAAGTAAACTGGCAGTTTTCTTGATAAATTTAAGAATAAAATTCAGCCGCCTTTCAGTTTCAAATAATTCTCCATATTTACTTTTAAATTTCCTGCAAATATTTCCCCTCTTTTTTCAGCCTCTAAGCGTTTACGTTGGCATTGGAAGAGGATGTTCTTGAGTTCCCGCGTTGGTTAATGCCAGTGCTGACGTTTTATGTATAGATTCATCAGATGGTTTTTCCGAATGGCAAAGAGATACCATTCAATGGATAAAGCAGGAGTATAACGGCGCGGTCAAGGTTGGAGCTGGAAATGTGGTTGATAAAGAAGGTTTCCTATACACTGGCATTGGCTATGGGAGCTGACTTCGTCATGCTCGGAAGATACTTTGCAAGATTTGATGAGAGCCCCACTCGAAAACTGAAAGTGGGAGCGAATTTTGTTAAGGAATATTGGGGAGAGGGTTCAAACAGAGCTAGAAACTGGGAGAGGTATGACACCGGCGGTGAGCAAAAGCTCGAATTTGAAGAAGGAGTTGATTCTTACGTACCTTACGTCGGTAAATTTAAAGATAATCTTGATATTACCATCAGAAAAATAAAGTCTACCCTGCAATTGTGGGGCCCTCACTATTGATGAATTACAAAAAGTTGCTAGAATCACATTCGTATCGTCCACCAGTATTATTGAGGGCGGAGCTCATGACGTAATTCTGAAGGAAAGTCAATCCTTGCTTAAATGAAATAAATAATCCTGTGAGTAACAATTATCAGAACTAGATGAGCCAATTAAGGCATCCCGCTGTGTTACAAAAAAGACTTGAGCTTTTGATAATCAGGAGCCTTGCGTCCGTCATAAAAGTCGCAAGCACGATTATATTTTAAGTCTTCCAGCCAAAGTTTAAAGTATTCTGGGTCCATTATTGCTTTCCGGGCAAAGGATACCGGACGTCTTAGGATATCCATGAAATTACCGATGAGTTCCGAGGGATCACGGAAACATTCCCAGTCACATTCTTGACAAAATGGTTTCTGGTCGATCTTTTTCAATTGAAGATCCCAAAACTTCCCCAAAGATTCATTTCCCCGGTACCCACAAGGATAGGTATTGCCGTCCTTGGCACTGATAAAGAAAAAATCAATTCCACCGTGGCATGGGTAGCTAAAAGCTCGGTCATTCTGATATTGCCTGATCAGGGCATAGAGCGATACCCTCGGTGTAAAAATCCTTATTTTGGGGCGGTAGAGAGGAATCGTATCAGAAAGTGCCTTGAAGAAAAGGATTTTTTCTGATACTGAAAAGCTTACGATATCGTCCTCAGATGTTGCTGCATATACAGCACTCAGTTCTCCAGCTTCCTGTACGTCTATGCTCATCGGATAACAAGCATTGACAATGGTAAAACCCAATTCTTCTACAAACGCATAGAATTCTGTAAATGCCTTCTTAGATGTTTCATAATATTTTTCAGGGTCTTCTTCGGCAAGTTGGGGCGTGATCTCCATTTTCCCGCCGGTATTTCTGTTGATTCCCAAATTCGCTGAAGGATAGATACCATGTTCATGAAAGATGGGCAGGGCAGCTCTAATCCCGGAAATTACACCGGGTAAGCCGCGCATTTGCTCATGAATGGACGGATCAGAGGAATCAATGCTGATCCAGAAATTCCGTAGTTTGGTTTTCGCCATGGATTCGGCAATAGTAGTAATGCGTTTCGCAAAATCAGGTTTATCCGAATTCATGAACATAAAACCATTAGTACCTGTTCGAATGTACTCAATTCCGGCATCTCCAGCGTAAGAAATCAGGGAAATCAATTCATCATAATAAAGACAGGTTTCTCCGCCAGTAAAAGACAAAGATTTTACTCCGCCGGCTGCTGCTACATCGATGACCCGTTTAATGTCATCTATATTCATCTTAGAGCGTTCAAACTTTTCAGTAACGCGCATTCCGCACTGTGGGCATTTGGCATTACAGCGGTCCGTGAACTGGATAATTACCTGACCAGGGATCCTTCCCTTGGCGAGTGTAACCATATTATCGAAGCGAAATATAGGATTGTTACGTACCCACATAAACAAGTCTCTTTTCTTCATTATATTTATAGAAACTATCCCTGTATGTAAAACGAGCAATTACAATTGTATGATTATCTTGATTTCCACCTGTTTCGTCTTTAATGCATAGTTATAGAGGACCTTTCTGTCCTGATTCGTTATGTTTTCTAAGAGGTACGTGATTTCCTCTTTTGTGAGATCGTTCGTTAGATAGATTTTCTCTTCTATAAGGGCATATTTCTTAACGTCTTCCGTAAAAGAAGCTCCAGCAGAGAATTCAAATTCTATCTGCTTACCGATTCTCTGACGTATCCATCTGGGTATCTTCATACTGCCAATATCATCCGATTGCCTGTGATGCGTACACCCTTCTGCTATTAGAACCTTGTCTCCATCCCTAAGCTTATCAATCGATTTGGCACCTTTAATGAATTCTGCTAGATAATAATACGTTCTGGCATTGACTATAACTAATATCCTCCAATAAAAAGCGACTTAATCAATTTTAAGCCGCTCACTCTTGCCTGTAGGGATAGTTGTCTCCTTGACTTTCCTGGACCGGAGGGAAACACGAAACACAGGGACATTCTGGTTACGCCGGTTGGGCGTACCCCAGATAGCAGCGACGATTAGTTCCTCTTTAATGGTCATATCTCGTCTCCTTTCATAATCAACAACTTAAAGTCCTTGTCCAATTTAATCTTACAACATCAAGGTAAAAATCAGATTAACGTTGTGTAAACACTAAGTTAAATTGTGCTGAATCACAGAGTAAAAAAATCAACAAATAATTGTAGTAAATTAACCTATGATTTACAAAGATATAAAACGCCCTTAACACTCATCATTTATACTGGATTCAGTAAAAGAATTAATTTCTTCCTAAGGAAGTGAAAGTGATGAATATTGTAATGCATCTGGGATTGTCTCAAACAATCCGAAAGGCCGTAGAAAACCAATTAGACATAAAATTAAACGCTTTCAGCTTCATGTATGGAAATATCAAACCGGATTTAAACGTCTCATCCGTTAAAATTCCTCACTTCAAGCACACAGCCATGGAGTTTATACAGGCTGAAATCGAAAAACTTTCTGTCCACAGATTAAACGACTCCAGAAGATGGTCCAAACAGTTATCCGAAAGAATTGGTGTCATTACCCATTATCTTTCGGACTTTTTTTGTTATGCCCATACTGAATACTTTGAGAGTAAACATAGGTCACATTTGCTCTATGAATTCTTACTCTTATACCACTTTCAGAAAAGCCAAAACGTTTTAAAACGCCACAGCTATATCAAGCCAGCCGACATCCAGTCCTCTTCAAACAATATCATTACCTGTATTGAGGAAACACATAACAGATATATGAAAACTATAAAAGAAAATCCGTTTCCTTTTGAATGGGATACGGCATATGCCCTCACGATTTGTATTTTAGTATGCGTGTCCATTATATCGATGTGCCTTGACGATGATTTAAAGATTGCCGCATAAGGGGGCAATAATATGAGGATAGCCTATTTTACCGATACATACCTCCCCCAAATAAACGGAGTGAGCAATACACTGAAAAAGTTAGGTGATTACCTTAACGGCCGGGACATTAAGCATATGTTTTTTGCTCCACGTTTTAATGAGGAGGTAGTAAGCTCTGATAACTCACCTGTTGCCAGATTCAAAAGTATTAGCCTGCCGTTCTATCCCGAGTGCAGACTTGCCATACCTTCGTATGCAAATTTATGCCGGATAGCCGACAAATTCAAGCCGGATATTATTCACCTTACCGACCCTTTAGGAATAGGTCTGGCAGGCTTGAGATATGGGAGGGACAGAGGCATCCCCATAGTTTCGTCCTTTCATACAAATTTCGACGTATATCTCAAGTATTATAACCTGGAGTACCTGGAGGGAATAGTCTGGGGGCTCTTCAAATGGTTCCACGGATTCAGCGAACTAAATTTCTGCCCATCTTACGATACTTGGGAAGTCCTGAAAAGCAAAGGAATAGAAAACCTGCGTATCTGGTCAAGAGGCATCGATACATCCACATTCAGTCCTAACTATAGGAGCATGAACATTAGATACCATCTAAATGCTGAAGACAAAATTATCTTCTTGTATGTTGGTAGACTGGCTGCTGAAAAAGACCTTGATATTTTAATGGAGAGTATCGATATCGTGAACTCCAGTCATGCAGATAAGGTGCAATTTGTTTTTGTTGGTGATGGTCCTTACGCCAAACAAATGAAGGAGCATTCTAACGATAACGTAGTCTTTACAGGATACCTAAAAGGCCCGGAATTATCCACTATATACGCGTCCAGTGACGTGTTCGTCTTCCCATCAAGCACAGAAACCTTCGGCAATGTCGTGCTGGAAGCTATGACTTCGGAATTACCGGTGATCGCGGTGAACTCGGGGGGAGTAAAAGACAATGTAATTAATGATTATAATGGTTTAATGTGCCCACCCCGTAATGCCATAAGCTTAGCCGAGGCCATCATCAAGCTGGCTGAAAGCAAACAACTTATTGAATCACTGGCTACCAACGCACGAGAGCACGCGGGGACAAAATCTTGGAGCTACATATTCGATCAATTGGTTAGGGATTATAGCTCAGTCCTAGAAAAAAACCAAACAAAACTGTCACAAACAGCATAAGGGGGAGTTTTGCGATGAAAATCTCAATTATCGGTGGTACAGGATATGTAGGTCTAATTACCGGCCTCGGTCTGGCCGTAAACGGCCATGACGTAATCTGCATGGACGGTGACTCTAGAAAACTAAATAAATTGAATAATGGTGAACTTCCGATCTTCGAAGAAGGGCTTCCTAAACTGCTCAAAGAAGCCACTGACAGAAATAAGGTCGTCTTCACGAACAACATAAAAACAGCAGTAAGAAAATCTGACATTATCCTGATTGCGGTCGGTACCCCTGAAGGCAAAAACGGGGATACAGACATGTCCCAGATGATTCTGGCTCTCAAGCTCGTAGCAGGTTATATGAACAATTACAAAACCATTGTTATCAAGAGCACGGTACCAGTAGGTACTTGCGATATGGCCAGAATGATTATCAAGGATAACCTGAATAACCCTATGATACCATTCGACGTGGTTTCTAATCCTGAATTTCTTAGGGAAGGCAATGCAGTCAGTGATTTCCTGAAGCCTGACCGTATCGTAGTCGGAGTAGATACTCCAAAATCTGAAGTTGTGATGAAAGAGTTGTACAGCACCTTCGATGCTCCCATGATTATTACCGATACCAGGAGCTCTGAAATGGTTAAGTATGCTTGCAATGCCTACCTGGCAACCAGACTCTCCTTTATAAACGAGATCTCGGAAATCAGCGAGAAAGTTAACGCCGATATCCACGCTATATTAGATGTCATGAAACTCGATAAACGCATTGGAAGTCATTACCTCAACCCTGGCCCCGGCTTTGGCGGCCCATGTCTAAGCAAAGATTTGAAATCTCTGATCATCTTTGCGGGTAAGGCCAATGCCGACTTGCCCCTGTTAAAAGCGGTATTGGAAAGAAATGAAATGCAGATTAGAAACATCTTCGATTACGTTATGAGTGAACTCAAGGATATAGGAAGTAAGAAAATAGCCGTATTAGGCTTAAGCTTCAAAGCTGGCACCAATGACACGAGGAACTCTCCTGCCATACATTTGCTTGAGAAATTATCAGATACGAAAACACGGATTTATGTCTATGATCCTGTCGTAAAAAATCTGGAAGAACCTCTTCATACAAGAGTCGCTTTTTCCACATCCATTATGGATACCATTATGGATGCTGATTGTCTGATAATCATGACAGAATGGCCGGAATTCAAGGAATTAGAGCTTGAAATAGTATATGCGTCGATGAAAACACCCTTCATCATCGACACCAGAAACATTTTCTCCCCCAGCAAAGCGTATCAACTCGGTTTCAGATACAAAGGTATTGGTTTTGCCGGTAGTATTTTTGACAATACCGGAGTTGCTTTGAAAAATATTATTTAAATAATATGCTGTTACCTTGAAAAGTCATTAACCCTGCAGTTTATAAGGCCCCAAACTACATCTCAGAAAAAAGCTTCTTGAACCATACCAATGCCGTTTTATGCGCAACAATTCCATACTCCAGGGTCTTTACCTGATAGAGGATTATGGTTTGATAACTCTCCGGTATCTGATATGCTTTTATCTCCTTTTCATACCCCTCAAGCTCACCGATTATCTCTTCTAAGGCAGTCATGATCCTGACAATGACATTTTTCCGTTCATCCAACTCCGCTACCAGCTCTAGAAAATGAAGCTTGGACAATGCGGTCATTTCCAGCTTTCTTAATCTTACCAAGTGGAAACCAACACGTCTTTAACTGGTCTTCTCGGACTGGGAAGGGCTTCTATCGTTGGATAGCCCATTCGGAACTGTCATAATTCCGTTGATGATATTCAGAACATCTTTATCCTCTGCGATCCATTCAGTCTCTTCCTTGGTGACCAGTCCAGCTTTTTTAGCCATCAATTTATTACCTTCAAAAGTAAGTTGGACAGCACCAAGGTTCTTATCATATTCACCGGCACTAGCAATCAGGGTATTGCCAACCATCATGCCGTCTTTCAGTGTAGTGTGGCTGTGACCGTCTACAATGAGGTCGATCTCCGGTACGTCTTGGGCAAGTTTAATACTGGTATCCTGACTAGATTTATCCATGCCGAGATGAGCCAAAGCAACGATGATATCCACCTTACCTTTGAGTTCAGCTGCCATCGCTTTAGCCTCTTCCACCGGGTCAAAGAAGATTAGGCCTTCCACATTCTTAGGATGCGTTTTATAGGTGGTCTCCGAGGTAGCAAAACCAAAGATGCCAATCTTGATACCGTCAACTTCTTTGATGATATAGGGTGTCAAGAGTCTCTTGCCATCAGCTTTCTTGACATTGGCGCTCAATATCGGAAAGTTAGTCATGCATTCAGTTCCAGCAGACGCTCATAACCATAATTGAAATCATGGTTACCTGCGGTCATGGCGTCATAACCCATGACATTCATAAGTTTAGCGATACTCTCACCTCTTTCCAGGTAGCGATTGTTTGACCATGGAAGGTGTCCCCGGCATCCAAGACCAGGGTATTGGGATTTTGGTTTTTATACTGTTGGATCAAAGTTGTAATTTTAGCAAATCCTATCCCGTCATTCTTCCCTCCGACGACACTGGAGTGCGTGTCATTGGTATGAAGAATCGTAATGCTCTTCTTGGTCGAAACAATGATCTCGTAAACTGCAACTGTTCCTGAAAACTCATTAGCTGCTAAGAGCAGAGGTTTTCCTGTTGGACTGTTTTCTGCAGATACAAACTTTAATCCCTCAGGAGCACTGTCCCCTGCGATTCCCTCCTTGGAAAAATCACGGCTGGAATAATAGCCGACAAAGACGGGCTTTTCAGGTTTGCTGATAACCGAAAGGCGATACGACCTTTCTCCCTGTATCAAAATTGGTTACAGTAAGATCATCAATTTTTAAGGTAGAACTCTTCGAGAACCCCATAACCGCTTGAGACACAGGAGGATTGATACCGAGTATAACGCTCATTAAGCCTAATATGATGGTAATGGCAAGTATTCTCTTTTTCATAATACATTTTCCTCCGATCATTTCTTATTTGATTCCCGAGTGAATAAAACTATTTAAAAATTGTCTTTGAAATAATAAAAATGCGAGCAGTAACTGAAAAATGACCATGACAGTAGCCGCAGATACTTCAGCCCGCTGCGCACCTGTTTCAAAGGACTGCGCGAAAATAGCCAAACCGACGGTCAAAGGCCTATTTTCTACTGAGTTGGTGACAATCAATGGCCACATGAAATTGTTCCAATGATAACTGACGGAAACAAGTCCAAAGGCTATATACGTTGGTCGGGCCAGCGGAACATAAATTTTCCACAATATTTGCCACCACGAGCATCCTTCCATGCGAGCCGCTTCTTCCAATTCATAGGGAAAGGTCTTAAAGGTTTGCCGCAGTAGAAAGATACCGAATGCCGAAGCGATTCAGGATTCCTTGGTTGTAATCATTCTTTTGAAAATACGGAATCATATACTTATCCTGATTCTGACCAGTCTTGGCAACTGGTAAGGCTCCTTCCAGCCCGTAACCGACCTCAATCCGAGAGACTCGGAATTTGGTCGAACCATTGGAGAAGCACTTAAATAAGCAACGACCCAATATAATGAAGGAAGAGGAACGTTATTAATCCGTCCCCTTCCTTCATTATATAGTTTAATGATATCGTGGAAGTGTTGATGTCGTAAAACTCTTTGAATTATTTGAAACATGACGTTTCCTCCACTTGAGATTATCAAGAGCTGCTTATGTACTTGAATCATTCAACGATTTTAGCTTCAAGTTCGTTTAGCAGTCTGTCTAATGAAGCACCACTGCTGCTATGGCTTCTAAATACAGGTATTTTCTTTTTTTTTGCTTCTTTCACTGCGGTGTGAATCATTTTATGAGAGACTGTCGAGGTGAATAATACAATTCCATCAGGCGATCCTATCACCTTATCAAACCTAGTAGGCATCTGGGTAAAGACTTTTACATTATGCCCACGCTTGGAGCATATCCCCAAATATTCACTATGCATTCTATCATGACCACCAACTAGCACAATACTCATGTTTCCATACCTCCTAGCAATTTTTAAACTAACAATTTTATAATTAGGAACTATTCTCATTTATTACGAAAATAATTTGCCTTTTCTTTCTAAACTAGGCTTCATACTCAATGTCTTATCCAGTCTAAAGTTCTGTTTTATGCTTTACCTGGACAAATTAACTCAAGAAGAGAATTCTACTATTCTTGTTTAATTAGGTTTATAATTGATAACCATTATCATTATCCTGAGGATATCATAGCATCCCCTTTTAATATCGTCAACAACAATTTATCGTGCACACCAAAAAAAGAGCTTTTCTCTAGAGTGAAAAGCTCCTCGAAATTTAAAAGACTCATGGGTTGAATTAGATGTATGTATGCTATTGCTTAAACGTAATCGTAATGTCTGCAATTTCGGGAATATTGCCAATTCGAATCGGTGGTCCCCAAGTCCCATATCCAGACGATACTATAAGTTGAAAATCACCTTTACGCAGTAATCCCCAGTCTTGTTCAAAAATTCGCTTTGTAATTAACTGAATCGGAAAGATTTGTCCACTGTGTGTATGCCCAGATACTTGTAGATCCACCCCTTGCTCGACAGGCTCTTCCAAATGTGAGGGTTGATGATCCATTAATATTATTGGCAGAGAACGGTTTACCTCTTGCATTATGGTTCTTAAGTCTTGTCTTTTGCCACCGAACGCGAGCCCGATAGATCATCTCGCCCAATAAGACTAAAACTATCGGCAATCTCCTGTGAAGGATTTACCATCTGGTACTATACCTCCAAATTCCAATTATTTAAAATTTTAAACTACATTATCTATAGTGGGTATTATACAACTTTTTTTATAGATTTAGAAACCCTAAACATTATAAAGCTAACGCAAAACACGTCCATTTCCGATCAAACTAAAAGCCTAGGAGAATTGTCTCTCCTAGACTTAAAGCTCTAGCAATTTAGCTTACATATTTTTTACTCCATATAAATGACCTCTACGTCCTTTGAAACAAGTAGTTTTTCCTGAAGAAGAGCAAAAACTATCAACAAACTCTTGCGGAAGTTTCTTAATTAGCAAAACTGGTATATTAGATTTGTTTAACACACTGTGCGCTAAACTGCCATACATCAAGCCTTTCAAACTACTTGGCCCTCGCGTTCCCATAATGATTAAATCAAATTTCTTTTTAGTCGCATAATCTACAATCGCTTCTACTGTGTCAGGAATATTTGAATTGGCAAAGATGACCTGTTGCTTGATGTTCTGCCCTCTTTCAATAAATTTCATATTTGTCTTAGCAATTATTTCACAATACTGATTTCTTTGCTTTGGCTCTACCTTTTTCATTAAGCTTTTTCTCCAGTCCGAGTTAGGATCAGTCAACCAAATTTGCATCAAATTGTAATCTTCTTGTTTAGACTTTTCAACATTCTCTTGAACATGCATGATGGTTAAATACATATTGGGAATAGTATCAAATAGGTTTGCAGTATAAACAGCTGCAGACAAGGAATGCTGCGAACCATCAAAATAAAGGAGAACCTTTAATGGATTGCCATCATCATTCATCCTACATTTTCACCTCGTCTCATTTAGGTATTATAGAAATTATCTATTATTTATAAGCGAATAACATCTGTTTTTAAAACCCTTAGGCCGAATCCCTTTTTGGGTGTACTGTTGGCTGAATACATTGAATATCCGCCTTGTGGTTCTGTTTAAAACGAATAATATAGCGAACAATCATCATTACTCCGATAATTGCACCGCCATACAAAGTTACTGTAGCTGCTAAATCAAGAACACGGGCAACTCCTTCAGAAAAATTAGCCATTTGAAGATCCACTAAATATTTGGGAATAGCAAAGGCTCTGCTTACTGCAGACATACCGATAACTACAGCCATGACAAATTTTATTTGCAATTCAGAGACCATTTTTGTGGCATTAGCTCCAATGTGTAAACCCAACAGTGAACCTAGATAAAGCAGTAACACTAAACGAATATCCACAAAGCCATTTAAGGCATAATTAAAAGCACCAAAGGCCCCTGAGAATATTGCTAAGAATAATTCTGTCCCTGCCGCCACCATCGTAGGAATACCTAGGACATAAATCATTGCCGGAACCCCAATAAATCCACCAACACCGACAGTACCTGCTAACCATCCGGTTGCTAATCCAATAATTGCAACGAACCATAGTGATACACGAACATTTGCTACTTTAAAATTTATCATTGGCGGAATGTTGATTTTAGTTAATTTTTCGGCCAAGCCTGTCGGCTTAGCTAAGCCATTTTTATGATTAGGTTTAAAAATATCTCTTAGGATAAAAATTGAAAGACCGGATAATAAAACAACAAATACTAGACTAATATATAGGTTTGAACCTGCCTTACCCATACTGTTAAATATATACTCATTTAAGAAAACTGCTAGCTTAACACCTATTAAAAGGAACGCGACCATGAAGATTCCCAACCTGGCATCCACATTTCCCATTTTGGAGTGCTTTCTTGCCCCAACCATTGCCTTACCAAATTTATGGGCAAGGTTTGAGCTTACCGCAGCGATACCTGGAACTCCAAGGGCCATCATGCCTGGAGTCATAATAAAGGCCCCCCCGCTGCCAATAAAGCCACTTAACATACCACCCAAAAATCCAAGTCCTGCCATAGAAAATGCTGCCTTTGGTGTGATATCAATAAATCTCATTACCTCTCCGACTAGATTTACTGTTTCACCTGCCATAATTTAGCCCCCTTTCTAATGATTGCTTTCTAAGCCAAGAATACTTAAAACATGCGATATCGCTGTTCCATACAGAAAAGCGATCCCAATTACTGTGCCCAGAAGGCAGAAAGCAGGAATTACTGCTTTACTTAAGAAAAATTGATTTAGTTGCTCGATATTAAAGAAAATTAGAAGATACGCACAAATTGATAAACCTAAGTAAATAATTGTTGCTATAGAGCTCGATTTGGATGCTTTAGTCATATCCACTCTCTCCTCTGTCGTTCTTAATGAACAATATCTAAAAAAGAGATATCCCCCCTCCTTAATTTGTTATTAATTCCCTATATAGCAAATATTGTGCCAATTACAAACCCATTATTTCAGCCGTTTATTGTTACCATTAATAAAAAGAAGTGTAGCAAATGCTACGCTTCTACCTGCTTTGAATATAAGTAAGACATCTTTTGACTCAGCTAATTATTACCCTTTTTCTTTGATTTAGCTGTTTGTACAAGTGTATCAGTATATGTATCTTTTGCTACAGCTATATGTATTATATCATTCAACACGCAAATCACTGGTAATTTTGAAGTTTAGATAATTTGAGGAGCAATAAGAATTTACTATCGTTATGTTATAGTTGTTTTGAAGATACTATACGCAAATCCTAATTTCATTCTAGTGTGGGGTTATAGTACGCTTACAGCTATTCACCCCATTCTTTAATCACATATCTCTAAAAGGATGCGTGGCTTGCCCTCTGTAATTCCAATTTTGGATCACTGAAACTTCAATAAGTGTGGCAAGATTACGCCCCGGGCGGACCGGGATCGAGATCTCAGGAACCGAGATCCCTAAGATCTCTTGTGTTTTAGGAGGATCAATCACTATACGATCATAAATCTCGTGTTGCTGCCATTCTTCTAAGTGAACCATAAAGTTAATAACTTTTTCATCTCTCACAGAACCTGCTCCAAAAAGCGTTGTCACATCAAGTACGCCTAAGCCACGCACCTCAAGTAAGTGCCGAATCTTTTTTGGGGCGGTGCCTAGTAATCTTTCTTCATCAACTCGGCGAACTTTCACGACATCCGCGGCAACTAACAAATGTCCGCTTTTTATAAGCTCTAAAGCCGCCTCACTTTTACCAAGCCCTCTCTCACCAGTTATCAAAACCCCTACTCCGTAAACATCAACCAATACTCCTTGAACTGCCGTACTAGGAGCTAAGTTGTTTATAAGGTGTCGAATTAAAACATAAAAAAGTTGGGTCGTCGTATGAGGGGTTGTCAAGAGAGGAATCTTTCGCTCACTGGCCAATTCGATAAACTCTAAGGGAATCGTTAAACCTCGGGTAACAATCACACAAGGTACTTCTGCAATCATTACTTGAGCGAGTTTTGAGCGACGTACAGAATCATTGAATTGTTGGATTAGGCCTAATTCGGTCCGGCCGTAAACCTGAATACGCTGGGGAGTCAAATGTTCTAAATACCCCGCCAATTCGGCACTCGGACGCTTTAAGCTATATTCCGTAATAACTTTGTCTAATCCAACATGCCCTGCAAGGACCTCAAATTTAAATTTCTCTACCAACTGGTTTACCGTAAGCAAATTAAACCTCCCTTCTAAACAGGGGGCTTGTGAAACCGTTTACATTAGTTTTCCAACTATAAAGAACCCTTTTATAATCTGTTTCACAAATCTATGGGGAAAAACCATGTCAATCAATGGTAGTGTAAAAGTTATGATTAAGAATTCAAGGTGAACATACCTACCTCAATATTGGTCATAAAGATACTAAATACCTATTAATAGAAGCCCATCGAGCTATGGAAATACACCTTGGCGAGGAACATATCGACGGATAAACCATAAATCTAGGAGAGTCATAGGTATTTAGTTTTTACAATTAAATAAACATTTTTTACCTAAATAAATGATTTTTCCGTCTCTTAGCTATTCTATTATAGTTGGCAGTAAAAACAGGCTTAATTCGGTTTTAGGGTACTTTTACTGAACATTGAGTATCTGCCTTGTGGTCTTGTTTAAAACGAATAATATATCGAACAATCATCATTACTCCGATAATTGCACCGCCATACAAAGTTACTGTAGCTGCTAAATCAAGAACACGGGCAACTCCTTCAGAAAAATTAGCCATTTGAAGATCCACTAAATATTTGGGAATAGCAAAGGCTCTGCTTACTGCAGACATACCGATAACTACAGCCATGACAAATTTTATTTGCAATTCAGAGACCATTTTTGTGGCATTAGCTCCAATGTGTAAACCCAACAGTGAACCTAGATAAAGCAGTAACACTAAACGAATATCCACAAAGCCATTTAAGGCATAATTAAAAGCACCAAAGGCCCCTGAGAATATTGCTAAGAATAATTCTGTCCCTGCCGCCACCATCGTAGGAATACCTAGGACATAAATCATTGCCGGAACCCCAATAAATCCACCAACACCGACAGTACCTGCTAACCATCCGGTTGCTAATCCAATAATTGCAACGAACCATAGTGATACACGAACATTTGCTACTTTAAAATTTATCATTGGCGGAATGTTGATTTTAGTTAATTTTTCGGCCAAGCCTGTCGGCTTAGCTAAGCCATTTTTATGATTAGGTTTAAAAATATCTCTTAGGATAAAAATTGAAAGACCGGATAATAAAACAACAAATACTAGACTAATATATAGGTTTGAACCTGCCTTACCCATACTGTTAAATATATACTCATTTAAGAAAACTGCTAGCTTAACACCTATTAAAAGGAACGCGACCATGAAGATTCCCAACCTGGCATCCACATTTCCCATTTTGGAGTGCTTTCTTGCCCCAACCATTGCCTTACCAAATTTATGGGCAAGGTTTGAGCTTACCGCAGCGATACCTGGAACTCCAAGGGCCATCATGCCTGGAGTCATAATAAAGGCCCCCCCGCTGCCAATAAAGCCACTTAACATACCACCCAAAAATCCAAGTCCTGCCATAGAAAATGCTGCCTTTGGTGTGATATCAATAAATCTCATTACCTCTCCGACTAGATTTACTGTTTCACCTGCCATAATTTAGCCCCCTTTCTAATGATTGCTTTCTAAGCCAAGAATACTTAAAACATGCGATATCGCTGTTCCATACAGAAAAGCGATCCCAATTACTGTGCCCAGAAGGCAGAAAGCAGGAATTACTGCTTTACTTAAGAAAAATTGATTTAGTTGCTCGATATTAAAGAAAATTAGAAGATACGCACAAATTGATAAACCTAAGTAAATAATTGTTGCTATAGAGCTCGATTTGGATGCTTTAGTCATATCCACTCTCTCCTCTGTCGTTCTTAATGAACAATATCTAAAAAAGAGATATCCCCCCTCCTTAATTTGTTATTAATTCCCTATATAGCAAATATTGTGCCAATTACAAACCCATTATTTCAGCCGTTTATTGTTACCATTAATAAAAAGAAGTGTAGCAAATGCTACGCTTCTACCTGCTTTGAATATAAGTAAGACATCTTTTGACTCAGCTAATTATTACCCTTTTTCTTTGATTTAGCTGTTTGTACAAGTGTATCAGTATATGTATCTTTTGCTACAGCTATATGTATTATATCATTCAACACGCAAATCACTGGTAATTTTGAAGTTTAGATAATTTGAGGAGCAATAAGAATTTACTATCGTTATGTTATAGTTGTTTTGAAGATACTATACGCAAATCCTAATTTCATTCTAGTGTGGGGTTATAGTACGCTTACAGCTATTCACCCCATTCTTTAATCACATATCTCTAAAAGGATGCGTGGCTTGCCCTCTGTAATTCCAATTTTGGATCACTGAAACTTCAATAAGTGTGGCAAGATTACGCCCCGGGCGGACCGGGATCGAGATCTCAGGAACCGAGATCCCTAAGATCTCTTGTGTTTTAGGAGGATCAATCACTATACGATCATAAATCTCGTGTTGCTGCCATTCTTCTAAGTGAACCATAAAGTTAATAACTTTTTCATCTCTCACAGAACCTGCTCCAAAAAGCGTTGTCACATCAAGTACGCCTAAGCCACGCACCTCAAGTAAGTGCCGAATCTTTTTTGGGGCGGTGCCTAGTAATCTTTCTTCATCAACTCGGCGAACTTTCACGACATCCGCGGCAACTAACAAATGTCCGCTTTTTATAAGCTCTAAAGCCGCCTCACTTTTACCAAGCCCTCTCTCACCAGTTATCAAAACCCCTACTCCGTAAACATCAACCAATACTCCTTGAACTGCCGTACTAGGAGCTAAGTTGTTTATAAGGTGTCGAATTAAAACATAAAAAAGTTGGGTCGTCGTATGAGGGGTTGTCAAGAGAGGAATCTTTCGCTCACTGGCCAATTCGATAAACTCTAAGGGAATCGTTAAACCTCGGGTAACAATCACACAAGGTACTTCTGCAATCATTACTTGAGCGAGTTTTGAGCGACGTACAGAATCATTGAATTGTTGGATTAGGCCTAATTCGGTCCGGCCGTAAACCTGAATACGCTGGGGAGTCAAATGTTCTAAATACCCCGCCAATTCGGCACTCGGACGCTTTAAGCTATATTCCGTAATAACTTTGTCTAATCCAACATGCCCTGCAAGGACCTCAAATTTAAATTTCTCTACCAACTGGTTTACCGTAAGCAAATTAAACCTCCCTTCTAAACAGGGGGCTTGTGAAACCGTTTACATTAGTTTTCCAACTATAAAGAACCCTTTTATAATCTGTTTCACAAATCTATGGGGAAAAACCATGTCAATCAATGGTAGTGTAAAAGTTATGATTAAGAATTCAAGGTGAACATACCTACCTCAATATTGGTCATAAAGATACTAAATACCTATTAATAGAAGCCCATCGAGCTATGGAAATACACCTTGGCGAGGAACATATCGACGGATAAACCATAAATCTAGGAGAGTCATAGGTATTTAGTTTTTACAATTAAATAAACATTTTTTACCTAAATAAATGATTTTTCCGTCTCTTAGCTATTCTATTATAGTTGGCAGTAAAAACAGGCTTAATTCGGTTTTAGGGTACTTTTACTGAACATTGAGTATCTGCCTTGTGGTCTTGTTTAAAACGAATAATATATCGAACAATCATCATTACTCCGATAATTGCACCGCCATACAAAGTTACTGTAGCTGCTAAATCAAGAACACGGGCAACTCCTTCAGAAAAATTAGCCATTTGAAGATCCACTAGATATTTCGGAATGGCAAAGGCCCTGCTAACTGCTGACATACCTATAACTACCGCCATTACAAATTTTATTTGCAATTCTGTAACCATTTTAGTTGCATTTGCACCAATGTGTAACCCCAATAGTGAACCTAGGTAAAGAAGTAACACTAATCGAATATCCACAAAACCATTTAAGGCATAATTAAAGGCACCAAAGGCCCCTGAGAAAATTGCCAAAAATAATTCTGTCCCTGCCGCCACCATCGTAGGAATTCCTAGGACATAAATCATAGCAGGAACCCCGATAAAGCCGCCAACACCAACAGTGCCTGCTAACCATCCGGTTGCCAATCCAATGATTGCAACGAACCATAAGGATACACGAACATTAGCTACCTTAAAATTTATCATTGGCGGAATGTTGATTTTAGTAAGTTTTTCTGCCAAGCCCGTAGGCTTAACCGAACCATTTTTATGATCAGGCTTGAAAATATCTCTTAAGATAAAGATCGACAGTCCGGATAATAGAACAACAAATACCAAACTAATATACAAGTTCGAACCTGACTTACCCAAGGTGTTAAATATATACTCATTTAGAAAAACTGCTAACTTAACACCTATTAAAAGAAACGCAACCATAAAAATTCCCAACCGAGTGTCGACATTCCCCATTTTGGAGTGCTTCCTTGCCCCAACCATTGCCTTACCAAACTTATGAGCAAGATTTGAACTTACTGCAGCTATACCCGGAACCCCCAGGGCCATCATACCTGGAGTCATAATAAAAGCTCCCCCGCTGCCAATAAAACCACTTAACATACCACCTAAAAATCCAAGTCCTGCGATAGAAAATGCTGTCTTTGGTGTGATATCAATAAATCTCATAACCTCTCCAACTAAGTTTACTGCTTCACCTGCCATTGTTTACCCTCCCTTTTTAATGATCGCTTTCTAGACCAAGTACACTTAAGGTATGCGATATCGCTGTACCGTACAGAAAAGCGATACCAATTACGGTGCCTAACAGACAGAGCGCTGGAATTACTGCTTTACTTAGAAAAAATTGATTCAGTTGCTCAATATTAAAGAAAATTAGTAAATAAGCACAAACGGATAAAACCATGTAAATGATAGTTTCTAAAGGTCCCGATTTGGATGCTTTACTCATATCCACTCTCTCCTTTGTTGTTTGTTGATTTACAAGGTACTTTTAAAAAGAGATACCTCACCCCCTTGGTTTGTGATATAATTCTCTATATAGCAAATAATGTGCCAATTCGAATAGCCCTATATTTCAAGCATTTATAATGACCATTAAAAAAAGAAGTGTAGCAAATGCTGTGCTTCCTCTGCTTTAGTATAAGTAAAACTCTTTTAACTCAGCTAATTATTAACCTTTTTCCTTTTATTTTGGCTGTTTGTACGAGAATAGCAACATATGCATCTTTTGCTACAGCTATATGCACCATATCATCCAATCCATAAATTCCTTGTAGTTAAGGAGGTGGAGATACTTTGGGGAGCCATAAGAATGCACTATCGTCTTTCAAGGAAAAAAGCCTTGCCAATCAGTTGGTGACTATTTTGGCAATTATTATGCTTGTACCATTATTAGCATTGATGTACGACATTTTTTTCGCTTCACAAACAAATCAAGTTATCTTTTTTGACAAAGAGCAGAGATTAGCTGCTCTAGTCAAAAGCACAAACCAAGAACTCTTGCTAAATTTAGAGTCTTTAGGGATTAAGCCAGAAGATATCTCATCAACCCTTCTGCATAACGAATTTACAAAAGTTGTTGAGCCTTACATACCCTCAAATTCGGGTATTCGCTTCGGTTTATACGTTCCCCAAGAAGAAAAGATTACAGTATTAGGTTTCCTGCATAATTATCGAAATCTCTCACCAGAAGAAGAAACCAAGAGGGAGAAAGACATATTTGCCAATACCAAATCGGGCATAGTAGCTGCTGAGATGGGGAATGAGCCCCTCTTTCGAATTGCTGGTTCATTAGATGACCAAGTTGTTGAGTACATTTCACCTGTTGTACTAAAAGGAAAAGTGGTTGCCGTTATGTGGGCAGGGGAGCGACTTAACCCCTTTTTTTATCAAAGTAGTTTCTATCGAAAAGTACTTCGCTATTTCACCTTAGGCGTACTCGCATTGGTTATGCTTGCTACTCTTCGGACCATTAGAACGATCACATCTGGAGTGGATGGCTTAAAGCGCGGATTACACCGTATGGAGTACGATATACATCATCTATTACCAGAAATGTCGGGTGAACTAGGGGAAGTAGCTCGAGCAGTTAACCGGATGGCGGAAAGCCTAAGCGAAAAAGAAAGGTTAGAAGATCAACTAAGACAATCTGAACATCTAATTGCACTAGGTCGTTTAGCTACTGGAGTAGCTCATGAATTGCGTAACCCCATAGGCATTATTAAGACTTTAGTCGAACTTATGAAGCAGGAGTACTCCCAAATGACTGGAATCGAGGAATATACGCGAGCCATTGATGAGCAGGTGGACAGACAGGATATGGTGATTCAAGAACTACTTGACTTTGGGCGCCCCACTAAAGTGTCTATTAAAGAGTGTTCTATCAATGATTTAATTATGGGAGTTCTATCATTTTCGGCTGCGATGTTGCGAAAACAAAAGGTAAAAGTTCAATTGCAGCTAGATGACAAACTTCCCAAGCTCCTTGCAGATACGGAAAAACTAAAACAGGTATTTGTAAATATTATTGTAAACGCTGCCGAAGCTATGCCCACTGGTGGTAATTTAGGTATTTCAACAAGTCAAACAGATGATATGATTATTGTCCATCTATCTGATACCGGGGAGGGTATCTCAACTGAGGAGATGCATAGAATATTTGACCCCTTTTACACAACCAAAGAAGCTGGGACTGGTCTTGGACTATCAATCTCGTATCAAAGTATTAAATTACATGGTGGAGTAATCGAAGTGGAAAGCGTCCCAAATAAAGGCTCCATCTTTAGAATTAAGATTCCTGTGACACCATAATGTTCTTAGGAGAGTGATAATCTTGATACCAAGAATTCTGGTAATTGACGATGAAGAGAGAATGTGTTGGGCCTTAGAGAGGGCTTTAAGTCACGAAGGATATCAAGTAGTTACTGCAACAAGAGGTTTACAAGGTATTGAAATGGCTCTCGAAACTGAACCTTCAACAGTGATATTGGATTTGAAGATGCCTGATATTGATGGCATTGAGGTCTTAAAAAAGCTAAAGAGTATTAACCCTAAGATTCCAGTCATTATGATCACCGCTCATGGAACCATTGAAACTGCAATCGAAGCTATGAAAATTGGAGCAACCGATTATATTACCAAGCCCTTTAAACTTGAGGAATTAAAAGTACAGGTAAAACAGGCCCTGCATTTATCCAATTTAGAAAATGAAGTTAATTTTTTACGTCAGGAGTTAGGCAAGAAATACGGCAAAATGATTGGTCAAAGTGATGCCATGAAAGAAGTTGCCCTTCTTATTCAGCAGGTTGCCAAAACAAATGCGACTGTTTTGATAACGGGTGAAAGTGGAACAGGTAAAGAAGTTACCGCTGTAGAAATTCACAAGGCTAGTAACCGTGCTCATATGCCCTTTGTAGCGGTAAACTGTGCTGCACTGCCGGAACAACTGTTGGAAAGTGAATTATTTGGCCATGAAAAGGGAGCCTTTACTGGTGCAACCAACAAAAAAAAAGGTCGTTTTGAGCTGGCTGATAAAGGGACAATTTTATTAGATGAGATCGGTGATATGCCAATCAATATGCAGGTGAAGTTACTACGAGTTTTGCAGGAAAGGTGCTTTGAAAGAGTCGGTGGAACTGAAACTATTCCGATCGATGTACGAGTCATTGCTACCACTAATTGTGAGCTTTCCTCAGCCATAGCTAAAGGAACCTTTAGAGAGGACCTGTATTATCGTTTAAATGTTATGCAGATCAAAATGCCACCTCTAAGATTACGGAAAGATGATATTCCTCTGTTGGTTAATCATTTTCTAGGAAAGTTTGATCCTTCCCATACTAAAAAAATCTCCCCTGAAGCTATGAAGATTTTAACTTGTTACAGCTGGCCCGGTAATATAAGAGAGCTACAAAACGCCATTGAAAGACCTCTTATTGTTTGCCAGAGCAATGAAATTCAACCTGTGCACCTACCCAAGGAATTATTGGATAGTATAGAGGAGGCTTCCGATCCAATCATAAATCTCCCCGAGGCTGGTTTCTCTTTAGAAGAATTAGAGAAACGCCTTTTCATTAAAGCATTAGAAAAGAACAATTATAACCAAACAAAGACTGCTAAATATCTAGGTATTTCTCGTCCAACCCTTCTCTATCGTATGAATAAACATGGCCTGAAATTTTAATTTTTGTTTCCTTCATCTCCTCGTTCATCTAAATTTACACAGAGGCTTGTATCAGAGGTAGAGTAAGTTAGGCAACCTTGATAAAGTTAAGTATATTTCCCTAGGATTCAAGACCAAAAGCCTTTGCCTGGTTTAGCTCCAAGCAAAGGCTTTCCTCTTGTTATTTTCAATACTACCCGCCAACATCCAAGGTATTGCTTCCGTATTGGAATTTATCAGCATGCAAACTCTAATCCAATGCTTAGCCTGTGGATTATTAATTAAACAGATCGCAGTAAGCGCAGGCCGCTGAGGATAACGATGATTGTACTTCCTTCGTGTCCGATCACTCCCAGGGGCAGATTAATATCTCCAAAGAAATTAGATAGTACAAGCATAAGCATAACGGCAACAGCAAAGGTAACATTTTGCTTGACCACTCTAGTCGTGCGACGCCCTAAGGCAATAGCGTAGGAGACCTTTGAAATATCATCCGCCATTAGGACCACATTGGCCGTCTCTAGCGCTACATCAGTACCGGCTGCACCCATTGCAATACCCACTGACGAAACTGCCAAAGCTGGTGCGTCATTAACTCCATCTCCGACCATGGCAACTTTGCCATATTCCCCTAATTTTTTTATAATATCTACTTTATGTTCTGGTAAAAGATCTGAATATACTTGATCAACGCCTGCTTGCTCACCAATGATATGTGCAGTTGAAGTGCTGTCACCGGTTAACATTACAACTTTGATTCCCATTTTCTTTAGTTTTTTGATAGAATCTTTTGCATGCGGCCGCAAGGCATCTTGTACAGCTAAGATACCGATTCGTTCTTCTACCACCTGAACAAAGATTACCGTACTCCCTTGCTTCTCCAGCTCCCGAACAGATTTCATTTCTTCTTTTGATAGTTTCTGTCCTTCGTTTAAATCTAGTTTTCCTATTCGATATTCCTGACCCTCCACTATACCATGTACTCCGAAACCAGGTACAGCTTCCAATTTTGAAATTGTTCTAAGTTCGAGCTTTTTCTCTTTCGCTTCACGAATTATAGCCTTGGCAATTGGGTGCTCTGACCACGTTTCTAGAGAGGCGGCAATGCTTAAGACCTCATTTTCAGTATATTTTTTATAAGGTATAACTTGAGTAATCTTAGGTATACCCTCAGTGAGAGTTCCGGTTTTATCGAAAGCAACAACGCTTACGTTACCGATCGTCTCTAGGTAGGCACCTCCTTTGAATAAAATCCCCTTTCGTGCACCGTTTGATATTCCTGATAATACTGCAGGCATAATCGAGGAAACTAGTGCACAGGGCGAGGCCACAACAAGAAAAATCATTGCTTTGTAAATTGCTAGACTCCAAGACCATCCTAAGACAAGGGGTGGCAAGACTAAGATTAAAACGGCACCAGTGATCACTACTTTTACATAAAAACCTTCAAAGCGCTCCATAAATAATTGACTAGGAGGTCTTTCACTTTGCGCTTCTTGAACAAGATGGATTATTTTTGCGAGCAACGTTGCCTCAGCTGGCTTGCTCATTTCTATAACTAGGGCTCCCTGTCCATTTATGGTCCCGGCAAAAACCTCGTCCCCAGCAAACTTGTCGACGGGAATTGATTCCCCTGTAATTGATGCCTGATTTACTGAAGAATATCCCTCATGTACAATCCCATCCGCCGCAATCCTTTCTCCTGGCCTTACTAACAAGTGATCACCTTGTTGCAAATCTTCGACACGAACTCGCTTTTCCACGTTTCCTTGTAATACAATAGCCTCTTCCGGGCGTAGTTTCATGATTGATTTAATTTCATCATTTGTTCGCTCCATAGTATATCCTTCTAGAGCACCACTAAGGGAAAAAATCAAGATTAAAATTGCCCCATCTCTCCAAAACCCGATACTGGCCGCACCGATGGCAGCTACTACCATAAGCAAATCGACGTCTAATTCCTTTTCAATAATCATGGTTTGTAGCCCTTCACAGGCTTTCTGATATCCGCCGATAGCGTAGGCCATAAGATAAAATGGAACTTCTAACCCAGAATAACCATGTTTGCCGGAATACCAAGCCAGAATAATAAACACTAAGCTGAGGGCTGTAACAATCAACCCCTTGTGCCTTGACCAAAAGAATATTCCTAGACGATCTCATATATATCGCTCCTTTTTATGCCCTTTTTTTCACATTGTTTAGTAGATATCTATGTACCCTATTCTCTTGAATCCATCATCATCAATAAATTGAGGACTCAAGAGAATACCGGATCACTCTAGAAAGTTTCTGAATTGATTTTTTTTAGAGTAAGCAAGAACTGCCTAATTTCGTCATCACTCAAAACGGAAGTCATCTGCTCTGTCAAATGTAGATGAAAGTCATGATGCTCCTCAAAGGCTTTTTTCCCTAAATCAGTCAAACTGATAAGATTAACACGCCTATCTTCTTTTATCGATTCACGACGGGCAAAATTCTTCTTTTCTAATCGATCCACTGTTACCGTAGTGGTTCCTGTTGTAACCCCCAGTTTCTGTGCTAGACCCTTCATGTTTATTTTTTCGTGTTCACCAAGGACCTCTAAGGCATGTGCTTCAGAAACCGTTAGCTCACTGGATCGCACAATTGAATTTTCCCAGGAAGAAAATCCGTTAAAAAATGCTAACAGTTCATGGGTCAACTCTTCATTAATCGTCACTAAGAGCTCCTCCTTCAAATAGTAAGTTTTTCATAATGTTCAATATATATATTGTTTGATAATCAAGATATATGATAACAAAAATAATCTTCGCTGACAAGGAGGAAGCAAAGATTATTAGAAAAAACGAAGTAATCAGTTAGAGTTTCGGTAAACAATATGGTTAATAGTCAGAATTTAATGTCTCAGTTGAAAATTCCAAGTATAAGCCTCATTAGGCATCTAACTTTAAAAGGGATGCCTCAATACAGTATAATAAGAGTAATCTTTTTTGGGGGGGAGAATCGCTCATGACAAAGGAAAAAAGAAGTCTGGCTGAAAATGTTGCAGACAATATCCTTGCAATGATTACGATAGATAAAAAGTTCACCTTGGGAGATAAGCTCCCTAACGAAAACGAGCTTTCTGAAGAATTACAAGTCAGCCGTACTACATTAAGAGAAGCGATTCGTATATTAGTCGCCTATAATGTTTTAGAAATTCAACGTGGAAAAGGAACTTATGTGAAGAATAACCGTGAGTTAATCGAAGAGCTTGGCTTGAAGGAGCTTTCAACATTTCAACTTGATGTGAAAGATTTATATGAAATGCGTTTGATATTTGAGCCCCAATCAGCCTATTATGCTGCAAAACGGGCGACAGATAAGGAACTTGAACGTATTCTATTCTATGGCAGACTAGAAGAAGACCTCATATTAAAAAAGGAAGATAGAACCGAGGTTGAACAAGCGTTTCATAAATCTATAGCTAAGGCTACACATAACGAATTTATGAATCGATTGATGCCCATCCTTTATCAGGCCATTGACAAGGGAGTTCTATTATCTGACACAAATGAGGAAATGGTCCAGAATACTTTGAATGACCATCGGATGATTATGGAGTTTCTATCAAAACGAGATGCCGAAGGGGCGAAAACTGCTATGAAGCTGCATATCATCCATGCCATGAGAGGCTTTGGTATTTCGGAAGAATAATCACTTTCTCAGCCTTCACAAGTTGTTTTTCGTCTTTAACATTTTTCAATACTTTAAAATTTACAATTCTCTTCCCTGCCGGAAGCGATCCAGGGATATCGCTATTACCCCTAACGGTTTACACCCCTATGTCATGAGCGCCTTTGGCCACACGGCGACTCATAACGAATTAATAACCCAAGCCTATAAGTAAACAAATAAAAGGGAGAGGCTTTCCTCTCCCTTTTATTTGTTTACTATTATCTTAAATTAAAACGTGTTTCTCAATCATAATTATATACTAACGATTGAGGAACACGTTTTATCAGTAGTTATTGCCAGTCATTCAGGCTATACTCTTGGTTATTGATGGTTGGTTGATTCGGTTAGCATTTAGTGACCGACACTTCATATCGGTGTAAAGCAGAGCGATAAGCGACATTATTATCAATGCAATACAAAGGAACCATGCCACTTGATAGGAACCAGTTTTGTCATATACTATTGCGACTGCCGGAACAGATAGAGCAGCACCTAAATAGACAGATAGATTCACGTAACCATAAATCTCACCATAGTGTTTTGAGCCAAACAATCCGGCAGTGATGACTGGTGGGCATACCGTACCAGTACAAATCCCTAGACCATAGAGAACAGCCATCACATACATAAGTGGCTTAGAATCCGGAACCAGCAGGCAGGCAATAGCAAGAGCAAAAACGATGCTAATATAGCTCGTACCCATTCTAATGCCAAATTTATCATAAACCCAGCCCAGTGAAATCTTTCCTAACGTTACAATAATTAAGAAAAGGGAAAGTATTTCTGCAGCAAAGGCGGTTCCATGAACATCTGCTAAGAAAGCTGCAAGTTGGCTTAGGGACCCAAAACCTACAAAGCAAAGGCAAAACATACCGAATAAATAGATCCAGAAAAAGCCATGTTTTTTTACTTCTTCAAGAGTCATGTTCAACTCAACTTTGGAAGCTGAGGTTTTTTGGGCAGTAGCGGCAACCTCATCAGCTCCGTATGCTTTAAGGCCCATAGCTTCGGGGGATTTTTTCATTATCAGAATCATGGGCAAACAGACAGCTACCATAGCGCCAGCAAATACAAGGTACGACATTCTCCAGCCATAGTTTTGGATAATATTCGCCATAATGGGACTGATAATTGCACCACCGAAACCGCTGCCTGCAAGAGCGATACTAATAGCCAGCCCTCTTTTCTTAACAAACCAGTTGGTAATGACAATAGAAAGCGGCAAAGCTACTGCGCCACAGGAAAATATGCCCATAAAGAAGGCGCTTATATAAAAATGCGTAATATTCTGCCCTATCGCAAAGCTGGCATAGGAGGCTGCTAGACCAATAACACAGATAGTGTGAATCATCCGAGTATTTTTTTGGGCTAGCCATTTGCCCATATAAGGTGATAAGAACACAGTAACTCCAGAAATGATTGTGCTGCATAGGCCAAATGCACTTCTGCTGAAACCCATATCATTAGTTACTGGTTTAAGGTACAGACCCCAGCAAGTCGTTATAAGTGGATGTAATATGGCCATTATCAAAACGCTAGCGGCTACAACCCACCAGCCATAAAATATCTTTTTATCATTCATTCCTTTACCCTCCATTAACTTATTTTTACTGATATCTTTTAACTCTTATAGACATTTCCATCTTTCATAACAAAAGCAATATCCTTAAGAATTGAGATGTCTTCTAAGGGATTCTTATCAACTGCCACAATATCTGCAAATTTTCCGGGAGCAATGGTTCCGACCTTATCATCCCAGCGAAGCAGTTCAGCTGCATATCTTGTGGCACTTAGAAGAGTCTCCGTTTGCGAGACACCAGCTTGTACCATTAACTCAAACTCGCCTGACTGTGTACCGTGGGGGGTAAGAGGAGTTCCACAATCGGTTCCAAAAACAATTCGGACGCCTGCATCATATGCTTTTTTTATGTTGAAAAGATGTGAGCCAACTAAAGCAGCTGCCTTTCTAACCGCAAAATCAGGAATACCTGCAGCAGCACCTTTTTCCGAAATAACCTTCAAAACAATAAACGTGGGAACAATGGAAATACCTTTTTCTACCATAATGTCTATTGTTTCATCGTCAACGAGTGTAGCGTGTTCAATGACGGAGATGCCAGCCCGGGCAGCTGCCTTGATGCCCGCCGTGCCATGGGCATGGGCCGAGGTGATCTTGCCATGCATTTGAGCTACGTCAACCGCAGCTTTAATTTCTTCTACACTCATATTTTGTTCCCCTGGCTCATTGCCCGGGCTTAAAACACCACCTGTAACTACTACCTTAATTTGGTCTGCGCCATACTTTAGCATTAGACGGCCAGCTGCACGGACTTCTTCAGGACCATTTGCGATATTACCAGACTTAAAGGTATTGTATCCCGATGTTTCTCCGGGGTAACGGAAATCAAGATGTCCGCCCGTTTGTGTAATATACATACCGCTGGTGAAAATACGGGGTCCTGTAAAAATCCCTGTATTGATCACATCACGTAAAATACTGCATCCTGCAATAGTTGGGTAACCTTCATCACGGACCGTAGTAAAACCAGCAAGCAGATTCAATTCAGCATTTTTAATCGCTTTTATCGCGACAAGCTCTGGTGGTTCGCTAACCTCAACAAGGGATGTTTTACCTCCAAACCCGAGATGAACATGAGCGTCAATCAAGCCGGGAAGGACAAACTTATCCGAAAGATCAATGATTTCGTCAGCTGCATTAGCTACAAAACCTTCTGCACTTTTCACCTCGGTTATTTTGTTTGACTCAATGACTATTAGGGCATTCTCTTGGATCTTATCATCAGTTGCACAAAATAGCTTTCCGCATTTTATTATTTTTGACATCTAATTTCTCCCTTCAATCTGATATTTTCTTTGCTCAAAGTATAGAATAAGCACTTAAATCCTTCTAGCAAATTACAGTTAAGTGTAAAATTTTGAAATGATCAGTCATATTTGTTCAATTTACAGAAATGACTTTCTAATAAGACATTGCTGGAATCTTAAATCATAGTCTTTTTTACAAACATGTTTCATTCAATGTTGCCGCGTAGCGGCATTAAAATCTAACTAGTATAAAAAAAATCTTGGGCTTTTTAGAGGCCCAAGATTTTACTAAGTTCTTTTGCTTTATTCCTACTAACTGGAATTTCGTTTGGAGAATTATGAACTTTAAGTAAGTATGTATTGTTAAACATTGGAAGGATTTTTTCGATTTTATCAAAGTTTACTAAATAACTTTTATGACAGCGGAAAAAGTTATATTCGGCTAAACGTTCTTCCCAATAATTCATTGACCTTTTGGTGTAATATGTCTTATTTTGAGTATGAATTATTGCACCATGACCCCGAGGAGTAAACATGATAACATCACAAGGATTTAACAAAATAATTTTCCCTTCTTCTTCAACTCCAATTATTTTATTAAATCCACTATCGTGGGTTTGGGTTATCTTAGACAGTTTGGAGGCCAAGGTCGGTTTCAACTTGCCTCCGCTTAAATTAGTAACTACCTTTTGAATGGTACGATCTATTCGTTTAACAGTAACGGGTTTTAGAATATAATCAATGGCATTGTAATCAAATGCATTTAGTGCATATTCGTCATAAGCTGTTACAAATACGATATAAGTTTCCGGCAGAATTTGCATGATTTCTTCGGCCACAACGAGCCCATTTATTTCGGGCATCTTTATATCAAGGAATATCAAATTAGGTTGATATAAATTAACTTTTTCCAGGGCAGTTACAGGGTCCGTAAATGTTGCTTGAACATGGATTTCAGGATATTGCTTTAAGAGATACTCAAGTTGTGTTATCGCTACTTCTTCATCATCAATTAAAATACTCTTAATCAATATCTTCACCTCGTTTATTAGGAATTTTTACGGTAATCGTTGTTCCTTTATTAAGGCTGCTTTGAATATTCATGCCATATCCATAATGTTTTTGCATCCTCTTATTAATATTTTGAAGGCCAATTCCCACTTCTTGTGCCTTTCTATCATTAAATAAACACTCCAGCTTACTTGAAGCTATACCTACCCCATCATCAGCCACTATGATAATTGTTTCTTCTTCGGCCTTTTTAATTGAGATATGGACAGTTCCGCCTTGTCTTTTGGGATAAACACCATGTTTAACGGCATTTTCTACTAATGGCTGAAGAATCAGCGGTGGAATTAGTGGATTAGAGTTAGTTTCTATACAATAAACAACATTCAAACGTTTGCCGAATCGAACTTGCTCAATGGCCAAATAAGATTTAACCAAATCCAGTTCCTGCTCTAAGGGTATAAGAGCCATACTGTTAAACCGGAACTTACCCTGTAAATAGTTGCTTAGTTCCTCCAGTATTTCTGCAGCTTTCCTAGGTTCCGTCCGGCAAAAAGCAGTAATTGTATTCAGAGTATTATATAAAAAATGCGGTTGAATTTGGGCTTGCAGTGCAGAAATTTCTGCCTGATATATCTTGCGCTCCGTTTCATATAATTCTTGTGAATGTAATTGTGCCTGAACTCTAGCAATTAATTCTTTCTTATGGAAAGGTTTTACTATATAATCATTAGCTTTTGCCATAAAAGCAATTTCAATATCCTCGGGACGGTTGCGGACCGTTGTAATAATTATTGACAAAGAGTTTTTAGAATAGTTTTTCCTAATTTCCCGGCATACTTCGATCCCATTAAGGCCCGGCATCATAATATCAAGTAAAATGAGATCATAATCATTATTCTCAATTTCTTCCAATGCAGCGCTTCCATTGTTTACACATTGCACACTGCAATTCAATTCATATAAGCAGTTTTTTGCTACTACAAGATTAACTTCTTCATCATCAACGACCAATATTCTCAGGACACCAGGTTGTTCCTTCCGAGAATGTTCTGAGGGATTGTCCATAATTACCGGCGTTATCGCCGCCCTTTGTATTTTGCTGGTAATTGAGTCGGTTTTGGAAGTAATTCTATCATCATTATAATCATTATTATGACATCTCGGTAGGAAGAAGCTAAAGCAGGATCCTTCGCCTGATTTCGAAACGACTGAAAGTGTACTATTATGCAATTCAAGCAAACTCTTCGAGATTGAAAGTCCTAATCCCAAACCACCATAGAGCTTTCCATTTTGTGAATCACCCTGCTCAAAAGGATTAAAAATTGATTCCAGGCGTGCTGGGGATATACCAATACCTGTATCCCGAACAGAGATGAGAACATTATCTCCCTTTAATTGAGCCGACACCGCTACCAGTCCTACCTCGGTAAACTTGATGGCATTTCGTACAAGGTTGTGAAGAATCTGCATCAGTCTTTCACTGTCAGCATAAACGGGAGGTATGTCCTGAGAAACGTGGTTTTCGATGGACACTTTTTTATTATCTACTAAAAGTTCTTCCAACGTTATAACCATTTGTACAATATCCTGTAAGTAAACCAATGTTTTGTTTAAGCGCACCTGATTGTTATTTAAAGTAGAGAAATCAGCAATCTCATCAACAAGGTTAGCTAAGCGTGCCCCGCTTTTGATAATTAAATCAAGATCTTGTTTCATAGCGGGTTGATCCGATAACACATCCCTCGTACATTCTGCTAACCCAATGATCCCATGGAGAGGTGTCTTTAGTTCATGCGAAACTTTCGTCAGAAATTCATCTTTCATACGGTCTAGGTTCAGTAGATGTTCTTGGGCTTCTTCCAATTCAATGTTTTGCAGTCGAAGTTGTTCTTTTGCAGCACTTAATTCTATATTTCGAGTCTTTAATTCTTCTCTGGCCGCATTACTTCGCTTAAGATTTATAACTAACGATACAATGTAAACCGACATTAAGGTAAATATAATAATAATCGCGATGATAGCAAGCATTAGGACAAGCAGCTTATTGGCAGGTGCAAATAATTCATTCTCATCAACGACTGTGACCAATGTCCATCCTGCTATTGGGATAGGATTATAAAAAGCAATTTTTTTCTCCCCGCCATCTAGGTAATAGTAGACACCCGACATACCGCTTGCGGTAAGTCTTCCAAGTTCTTGCATATTTTCATCGTCAACTGAAGAAGCCTTTTCCTTCATCGCCCATGAAGGATTGGGATGAGTGACAAAAGTTCCGTCTTGAGCTAGTAATAATTCATACCCCTTATTACCATAATTTGCCTGTTGGGCAATTTGTTGTATTGTCTCGATTGTAAGGCTTGCTGCAGCACCAGCTATTACTTTTCCCTGATTATCTTTTCTCCAGGCCAGCATGAGCACCATATTTCTGTCATAAGCCTGAGAATAAGCAGGTTTAAATATCGCATCATAAGCTCCCCCCGTTTTTGAATACCTTTCTCCAGCCTCATCTGCCGCTGCTTTAGCCCAGAGATCAGTCTTACACGTTCCATCTTTTACGTTATAGTATCGCGCTGTGAGCTTCCCTATTTTTTCTGGATTGTCCCACTCATCAGGTTCTAAATAGTTGATAATATGTAATGCTGCGTATTGATTAGGATATGCCGCAGCAACATATTTCCATCGGGCCAAATTAAGCTCATCGATTAATTTTATTGAATCGTCATCTCGGGTCAGATCCAACTGCGGGTTTAAGCTTAAAACACGATCAATAATAGGGCTGTCTACCGTTTCACGTACTTCTCCGAGCTGCCCTGTTAACCAAGTATTAATATGATTTGCCGATTCTCCTGTCCTTTCAGACATTGTATCAATGAGTTCGGTATTAATTACTTTATTAAATTGCAGATAAGTAACTACGGTTAATAATAATAAGCTAGTCATGAATATTGCTATAATTACAATTGCAAATCGTGATTTAAAAGGAAAGCTTTCCATTACTTTTCTCCAATAATTATAATTTTAATTTGCCATAGGTCTTATGAATTAGTATGGAGTATGTCAATGAGTATATCTAATTCATTACAAATTTTCTATGCTTTAATCATAAATATTCCTTACTCATCTCAATTACCTTTAACCCACTTTTCACTTAGCCCTTTTTACTTAATAACTGTCTCAACTTATTATCGTTAACATCATCAAGATCCACATTATCTAAGTCGTTTAGCTTATCCCCTTTCCCATGAGAAGAGAACCTGTTATCTACAAACCAAAATACTAAGTATTTATTAACCTCATATTTGTTAACTTCCACTAAAATGTATAATAATAATAATCATCATTCATTCTGGAGGAGGGACATAATGATTATCCAGGAAATTGGAATAAGAGGCGTCATTTTTACCTACGAAGATGATATATCAGTGTATTTGATTAAAGGTGACCATCATTATGTATTATGCGATACACATTTAGGGCCGCTGTCTATGAATATCATAAAAGAATATCTCTTGAATCTGAAAACATCGAAAGAACTCTTAATCTTTAATTCTCATTCAGATTGGGACCATATCTGGGGAAATTGTGCTTTCGGCAATGTAACGGTCATTGGCCATGAAAAGGCAAAAACACGCATGCAAGAGATCGGGGAATATGAATTGAACCGCTTAAGGAAATTCCATAACGGAGAAATTGAACTTAAGTATCCTAACCTTACATTTAGTGAAAAGCTCGTCTTGGAAGATGAGGATATTGAATTCATCTATGCCCCGGGACATACGATCGATTCTTCGCTATGCTTTAATCGGAAAGATTCTATATTATTTGTCGGAGATCTTGTTGAGTTTCCTATCCCTTATCTAGATTATTATGATCTCGATGCATTTGTCAAAACTCTAGAGTACTTAAAACACTTCCCAGCAAAAATTAAGCTTTCCGCTCATTCGGGTATCGTGAACGAAGACCTAATCGAACGTAATCTTTCTTACATTAAGGCTATCCAACTTGGTCAATCAATCGCATCAGAAATGATTGGCTCATCCACCGAAGTCCATCAATATAACTTGAATAATGGTTTACTCCTAAAGTACGAACCACTAATTCGAAAAAAGCTCGGAAATAACTTTGACTATACATCTTATAAGTCCAACTTTTCGGACTTAGGAAAAGTGAATTCAGAGGATTTTAAAGCAGCACTCGATAAATACCTTAGAGGACTGGAAATATAGTTCTGTCACAGAACCAGTTATCCTGCTTTTGCTATATAATCTTGCAAATACTCATCAATTTTCCCTTACCACCAGAAATCACATTTATACCCTGTTGGATTAAAAGCTCATAAGCCCTCTTACCTATATGGCAATAACCAAAACATCTATTTGAATTTCGTTAAAAGCACCAACCTCTTTCTCATTAACTTTTACATTATCATTCATTCGAATCACCCATATTATTGGTGATCAAACCCTCCGACTGCACTACCACACCATAAGCCTTCATTCTTTCTTCCCAGTATCTTATCCACTGTCCATCGCCCCAAAAGTCTTTTGAACCAATCAACACAAAACTTCTATTTCCAGTGGTCGCCTGTAAATTAGAATTCCTAGAGATTTTGCCCACCCCCTTTTTTTGCAAATTATCATATATATCATTTACTTCTTGAACTACCTCCTCAGCCATCGCTTTTCTATCACATGTATCACTCCAGTATTTAATTGCAGCCTCTCTCATTAAAACAACAATCCTTTCATTACTTTAGTACCAAAAAATTATCGATAACCATTATCAATTGACAGCTAAATTTTTTTACTATTTTAAAAGTCACTATACTCCGAAAAACCCCTTGTTTAAACAACTATTTAAGTCTAAATTTATTAAGGTTATAGATTCTTGACTATCACTTACGGCACAGTACCTTGAATTTCGATAAACTCTCCTTGTGATTGCTTTGCTCTTTTATATTTTACTACATTTAGTTAACTATGCAAATGATAATTGTTATCATTTAATTTAGGCCTAATTAAAAAAAGGTGTATTCAAACCATTTCTTAAATGTTTTAATGATCGGTGCAATGCTGTCATGGGCATTTTTTACTTGGTCAATAAGTCTTTTCAAGAGAAATATTCAGGATTATTTTTGACTACTTACCAAACTATCTTTTATTCCTTTGTCACTCCAACCAGCTTGTCGGTGGGTTAAACTTCTCTGTCCTTAGGGCTCTCCCTTACCCATCTCAGATGTTAGACGTAAGAAGCCGGATGACAGATCGGGGGGTTCTCCTTCTGACCTCTGGATCCATAGCTTCGATGATACGCTTGATCCCATTATATCCTTCACCATACTCGATCTACAAATCATTAAAGAAACCATCATTAGCCGTTGTTCAGCCTATGTGACAAGCCCTCGATGTCGATCATATACTGGCACAAAAGAAACTTTGATTGGGGGCAAGCTGCATGACTGTTTTTGATACAGGGCCGATTGACAATAGAACAGTACCACGAACGACTGCGCTTAAATGATTCAGTTATTGTGATTGACGCTTTAGCGAATTCGATAATAACAACTATTCCCGTGCCACCTTTAGAAAGCCGTCCTGTAATGCCCCCGCTTGTCAAGACACGATTTTGAAAATCTTAAGATAAACTCCTTTCCTCATAATCGGTCTTATTTTCTAACTTGAGTAAAGATGAGACCTATGGGATGGGGGGG